>CENJ01001431.1_pt1 | contig 20242 bp, 21 predicted proteins | sample 356161 | NCBI WGS metagenome assembly CENJ01 (sample SAMEA2619531, study PRJEB7988) | marine metagenome | biome: marine biome (ENVO:00000447); feature: surface water layer (ENVO:00002042); material: "saline water (ENVO:00002010), including plankton (ENVO:xxxxxxxx)" | depth 5 m
CGGTTTAAAATTAAAAGATAAATCAGAACTGGTATTTGCATCAAATCTTATTTTAATTTTCTTATCCAAAACGACCTTTGACTCTTTATTAGTCTTTTGAGTAGTTCCGCCAAAACCTGTGACTCTACAAAATAAATCATATAGCGGAACTGAAGCAAAAGACAAACCTATCATCGCTACAACTAATACTACTAAGTATTTAGGATTGATTTTAAAGGTTTTAGACACTTATTTTAATGAAACGCCAATTTGATAAATTGTAATAAAAAATAAAAAAATCATAATAACAACTAATATTCCAAGAGTGATATAATTTTTTTTCTTAGTTTTTTTATCCATTTAAATTCCGATGTAATTATCAATCAAGATTGTTGAAAATATAAAAAATAAGTAAAAAATTGAAAAAACAAAAATTTTTTTAGCTATCTTGTCATAAATTTTTTTATCTACTTCTTTAAAAAGTTTGTATGATAAATAAATATAATAAAATCCAAAACCTATTGCGGTAATCAAATTTATTATTCCTGCAAAACCTAAAAAATATGGCAAAATTGTAAATGGAAATAAAAGAACTGAATAAATTAGAACATTTTTTTTTGTGTAATTTTCTCCAGCTACAACTGGTAGCATTGGAATGCCTGCATTTTTGTAATCTTCATTTTTATATAGGCTTAACGCCCAAAAATGAGAGGGGGTCCATAAAAAAATAATTAAAAATAAAATAACTGGCTCAATTGAAATGCTGTTCGTTGCGATAGTCCATCCAATAACCGGTGGGAAAGCACCAGCTGCTCCACCTATAACAATATTTTGAGGAGTTTTTCTTTTAAGCCAAACTGTATAAACAAAAAAATAAAAACCAATTGTAATTGTTAATACTAAAGCAGATAAAAAATTAGAAAAAGAATAAAGTCCAATTATTGATAAAATTGACATTGATAAGCCGAACCACAAAGCATGGTCTTGCTTTAACTTACCTAATGGTAAAGGCCTAAGACAAGTTCTGCTCATTAACTTATCAGTATCAGACTCGTACCACATATTTAATGCTCCAGCCGCACCAGCACCAATTGCTACAAAAAAAAGTGAAATAACAGAATTTAAAAAATCTACTTTTACAGGAGCAATAACTAAACCGACTAAAGCTGTAAAAATTACGAGTGACATCACTCTTGGTTTCATTAGCTCATAAAAGGAAATAAAAATCTCCGAGAAACTTACTGTAGTATTGTTTAATTCAGTTATTCTCGCAGACACTTCAAATTATTTAATTTTAGGTAACTCGTTAAATTGATGAAAAGGTGGTGGAGAAGATAAAGTCCACTCTAATGTTGTTGCACCTTCACCCCAATAATTTGCCTCTACAGCTTTCTTTCTCATAAACGCATGAGTAACTGCAGCAAAAAATACGACTAAACTTACTACTGAAAGCATAGATCCAAGTGATGAAATATAATTCCATCCAGCATAAGCATCAGGATAATCTGCATATCTTCTTGGCATTCCTGCTAAACCTAAAAAGTGTTGTGGGAAAAATACCAAGTTAACTGAAATAAAAGTTAACCAGAAATGCAGCTTTCCTAAAAATGGTGAAATTTCGTAACCTGACATTTTACCGAACCAATAATAAAAACCTGCAAAAATTGAGAATACCGCACCTAACGAAAGCACATAATGGAAATGTGCAACAACATAATAAGTATCATGTAGTGCAGTATCTACACCTGCATTAGCTAGAACTACTCCAGTAACTCCGCCAACCGTAAACAAAAAGATAAATCCTAAAGCCCAAAGCATCGGAGTATCAAATCTAATTGAACCTCCCCACATTGTAGCTATCCATGAAAATACTTTAATTCCTGTAGGAACTGCAATGACCATGGTTGCAAAAGTGAAATAAGCTCGAGTGTCTGCGCCCATACCCACAGTGTACATGTGGTGAGCCCAAACGATAAAACCTACAAAACCAATTGATACCATCGCATAAGCCATTCCTAAATAACCAAAAACAGGTTTTTTTGAAAAGGTAGACACAATGTGACTGATCATTCCAAAACCTGGAAGAATTAAAATGTAAACTTCTGGATGACCAAAAAACCAAAATAAATGTTGGAATAAAATTGGATCTCCACCGCCTTCAGGATTAAAAAAAGCAGTCCCAAAATTTCTGTCAGTTAACAACATTGTAATACCACCAGCTAATACCGGGACAGCAAGTAATAGTAAGAATGCGGTAATTAGCATTGACCATACGAATAATGGCATTTTGTGTAGAGTCATCCCAGGAGCTCTCATATTAAATATTGTAGTAATGAAATTAATTGCTCCTAAAATTGAAGAAGCACCAGCCACGTGTAAACTTAATATAGCTAAATCCATCGCTGGACCTGGTTGAGCTGTTGTCGAAAGCGGGGGATAAATTGTCCAACCTCCTCCAACACCAGTTTGACCTGGAGGGCCTTCAACAAAAAGTGAAGCTATTAAAAGAATAAGAGCTGTAGGTAGTAACCAGAAAGAAATATTATTCATTCTAGGAAAAGCCATATCTGGTGCACCAATTTGAATTGGGACAAACCAATTTCCAAATCCACCAATCATTGCAGGCATTACCATGAAGAAAATCATTAATAAGCCATGACCAGTAACCAAAACATTATATAAGTGATAATTACCACCTAAAATTCCATCACCTGGATACATTAACTCAGCACGAATAATTACTGAAAATGCAAAACCAATAACTCCGGCAGTTAATGCGAACCACAAATAAAGTGTTCCGATATCTTTATGGTTTGTTGATAGTAACCATCTTCTCCAACCTGTAGGGTTATGGTCATGAGCATGATCTGCAGGTGCAGTATATGTTGACATTACATTTTCTCCTTAATTTTATTCTTTTTTACAATTCTAGAATTATTATCATCTTCCATTGCATATTTCTTTTTTGCTTCAACTAGCCAAGAGGCATATTTATCTTCTGAAACAACATGAAGTTCTATTGGCATGAACGCATGCTTAATCCCGCAAAGCTCTGAACACTGACCATAATAAACACCTTCTTTCTCAGCCTTAAACCAAGTCTCATTTATTCTTCCCTTAATTGCATCACGTTTAACTCCAAAGGCTGGCATAGCCCACGCGTGATTTACATCGGCAGATGTAATTAGAACTTTCACAACTTTATTTACTGGGACTACAATTTTTATATCTGTTGCCAATAGTCTTGGCTGACCTGGTTTTAAATCTTTATCTTCAATCATCACAGATTCGAAAGCAATTTTTTCATCTGGATACTCGTAACCCCAGTACCATTGATATCCTATAGCTTTTAAAGTTACGTCAGCTTTTGGAATAGTTTCTTCTTTATAAAGTAACTTAAAAGATGGTACTGCAATGACGACTAATATAAGGCATGGAATAACAGTCCATAAAACTTCTAACATAACATTGTGGGTTGATTTAGATGGAGTTGGGTTTTTAGACTCTCTAAATTTTACCATTAAATATAACATTAAGAATAAAACAAATACGCTTATTCCAATAATCACTGGTAATAAGATGTAGTTGTGCATCCAAGTTATATCTTGCATTATGGATGTTACTGCAGGCTGAAAACCTAATTGCCAATCTTTGGGTTGCGCTGCCTGCGCAGAAAAAGATATGAAAATAAAAAATAAAGTGTACAGTTTATTCATGATTTTGATTTTGCTTTTATAGCAAAAACATCTAAATTGTACTTTGCGACACTTTGACAAAACACTAATATATGAGCGACTTTTTTAACAATTCTGACATTTCTCAACAGCAAGCTGAACAAGTTGTATCAGAGACTTTGAACAACTGTGACGATGGTGAACTATTCTTAGAAAATTCTAAAAGTGAGTCTCTCGTACTAGATGATGGCAAGATTAAAAATACAAGTTTTGACTCAAGTCTAGGTTTTGGTTTTAGAACAGTTCAAGATGACAAAACTGCATTTTGTCACTCTAATATTATATCAAAAAAATCTTTAAATGATGCTTCTCAAAATTTGGTTTCAAATATGAACAATGGTTCAAATAAAGTTCAAAAACAAAGTAATCCAAAAAGAACAAATGTAAAATTGTACGAAGATAAAGATCCAATTGAAAATAAACCTTTTAAGGAAAAAGTGGAGCTTTTAAAAAAAATAGATAATTATGTAAGACAAAAAAATCTAAATATAAAACAAGTGACAGCATCTTTTTTTGGAGAACACCAATCAGTAGAAATTATAAAATCTGACAACCAAGTTTACAAAGATCAAAGACCATTGGTCAGATTTAATGTTTCTGTCATGATGGAAAGAAATGGAAAAAAAGAAACAGGATCTTATGGTACCGGTGGCAGAATGGATTATGAAAATTATCTTGGCAGCGATAACTGGAAGACTGTTTGTGATGAAGCAATCAGACAAGCTGAAGTCAATTTAAATAGTAAACCGGCTCCCGCAGGTGAAATGAAAGTTGTTTTAGGTCCAGGTTGGCCTGGGATCATATTGCATGAAGCTATCGGGCACGGTCTTGAGGGAGATTTTAATAGAAAAAAAACATCAGCATTTCATAATTTAGTAGGGCAAAAAATTGCACATGAGAATGTAACTGTGGTTGATGATGGAACAATTGCAAGTCGAAGAGGATCATTAACAATTGATGATGAGGGTACTCCAACATCGAGAAATGTCTTAATTGAAAATGGTATTTTAAAAAATTTCATGCAAGATCGTATGAATGCAAAATTAATGAAAGTTGAACCAACTGGGAACGGAAGAAGAGAAAGTTTTGAATATGCACCAATGCCTAGAATGACCAATACATTCATGATTAATGGAAATCATACTCAAGATGAAATGATTAAAAGTGTAGATAAAGGTATTTACGCAGTTTCGTTTGGCGGTGGTCAGGTAGATATAACAAATGGTAAATTTGTATTTTCATGCACTGAAGCTTATGAAATTATTAATGGAAAGATTGGAGCTCCATTAAAAGGCGTGACTTTAATTGGCAATGGTCCAGATATTCTAACTAAAGTTTCAATGGTTGGAAATGATATGAAACTCGATCCTGGTATTGGAACTTGTGGTAAAGCTGGTCAATGGGTACCTGTTGGAGTTGGACAGCCTTCAATCTTGGTTGATCAAATAACTGTTGGAGGAACAAGTATCTAGTTTAGTTTAAAAAGTTATTAAATAAAACTAAAGAAGCAATAGCAGCAGTTTCGCTTCTTAAAATTCTTTTCCCTAAAGAAAAACTTATAAAATTATTGTTTGATCTTAAAGCTTTTAATTCCTTTGATGAAAAGTCACCCTCTGGTCCAATCAAAATTGAATTATTTTCTTTTAAATTAATTTTTAATTTAGAAAGATTAATATCTGACTGTATATCAGCAAAAAAAACCTTGTCCTTTTGTTGATTTAGAAATTGATCAAAACTTATTGGATCAAATACATCTGGAATGTTAAGCTGATTAGATTGCTCTACCGCTTCTTTAATAATCTTTCTAATTCTAATTAAATTTAACTTTCGATTTTCTGTGTGGTCAGATATCACAGGTATAAAACTTCTAACTCCTATTTCAGTACATTTTTGTATTAAAGTATCAAGTTTGTGAGATTTTGGAGGGCAGAAAATTAAATTAATATTATTTTGGATTTTTTCATACTCTGCTTTTAGAACAACTTCTAAAATGAGTTTTTTTTTATTTTTTTCAATGACGCGGCATAAATATTCACCATTATTCTCATTAAAAAGAAAAATATCAGAACCAACTTCACATCTCATTACATTTGAAAGATAATGATAATCATCATCAATAATATTAATTGTTTTTTTTTTTTCTAGAGATTCATTGAAAAATAATCTAATTTTAGTCATTAAATCAATTTATATCTCATTATGAAAATTGAAAATATTAAAGTTTGTGCTTTTGATGCTTATGGAACTTGCTTCGACATTAATTCTGCAGCTCAAAAACTATCCAGTGAAATTGGGGAAGATTGGCTTTCTTTTTCGTCAACTTGGAGAACTGTACAGCTAGAATATACATGGCTAAGATCATTAATGAAAAAATATGTTGATTTTTGGAAAATCACAGAAGACTCTTTGGATTTTGCAATGAATGTCCACAAAATTGATATTAAATTTAAAAATCAATTACTAAATCTATATAAAAAATTAAATGCATATCCTGAGTTATCAAATTGTTTAAAATATTTAAGAGACAAAAAAATTAAAACCTGCATTCTATCCAATGGCTCACCTGCTCTTCTTAATCAGCTGGTAGATCACGCTAAGGTAAAAAATTTATTTGATGATATTTTATCAGTTGATGAAATTAAAGTTTATAAGCCAGATCCCAAAGTTTATGAAATGGTAACAAAAAGATATAAGTGTATACCTGATGAGGTTTGCTTTATGAGCTCAAATACCTGGGATGTTGTAGGTGGAGGAGTATACGGTTTTAATACATGTTGGGTCGATCGATTTGAAAAAGAGTTTGATAAACTTGATTATCAACCTAATAAAATTATTAAAGATCTGTCTGAACTCTCCAAACTTTTTTAAAAAAAATGAAAAATTATTTACTTTTGATGCGACTTGATAAGCCAATTGGTTTTATGCTTTTATTTTGGCCATGTTCATGGGGGTTTGCAATTGCCTTAAACAAAAGATCCATGGATAATGAATGGTTTTTATACTTATTATATTTTTTCATTGGCTCTGTTTTAATGAGAAGTGCTGGGTGCATTTATAATGATATTGTTGACAGAAAAATTGATCAAAAAGTAAAGAGAACAAAATCAAGACCGATTGCTTCTAATAAAATATCTTTAATGAGTGCCTGGATTTTAATTATTGCTTTATGCTCTCTTTCATTAGTTATACTTTTACAATTTAATTTAAATGCAATCTTATTTGGTTTAGCATCTGGCTTATTGATTATATTTTATCCGTTTATGAAGCGAATAACTTACTGGCCTCAACTTTTTTTAGGTATTGTTTTTAATTGGGGTGTAATTTTGAGTTACTTAGTATTTTTTGAGGCAATTAATTTAGAAATCATTCTTCTTTATCTATCAGCAATTTTTTGGACCTTAGGTTATGATACTATTTATGGAATGCAAGATTTGGAAGATGATTTAAAAATTGGAGTTAAATCTACTGCAATAAAATTTAAAAAAAATATTAAGCTTTTTTTGACTTTGGTTTATTCTTTTAGTTTTATAATATTAATTATTGCTAACCTGCTGATAGTGGATTTGTTTAAATTCGAATTCATTTTTTACCTGATACCAATGTTATTTTTAATATTTCAAATTAAGTCGGTAAAGATTAATAATAATAGTCAAAATTTAAGTCTTTTCAAAATAAATAATTATTATGGGTTGTCTATTTTTATAATTCAAATACTTGTTTTTAAACATGCTTAAAACAAAAGATTTCCTATCAGATCTGGCAACAAAATGTATTTCAAAATCCAAAAATTTAGGTGCCACTGATGTTGAAGTAGGTTTAAGTAATAATATTTCTGAAACATTAAATTTTAGAAATGGAAAAATTGAACATTTTGATCGATCAGAAACTCTTTCACTTGGTATTACTACTTACATAAATAAAAAAAAATCAAATGTCTCAACATCAAATCTTGATCAAAATAATCTTAGTTTATTAATAGAAAAATGTATTGAGTGTACAAAAATTTCCCCTGAAGATAAATATGCAGGTCTTCCTGATAAAAAAGAACTAGAAAATAATAAAAAAGACCTAGATCTTTATGATGATAAAGAATTATCTAACGATTTTAAGCAAAACTATTTGGAAGAAATAGAAAATGAAATGTTTTCATTTCCAAAAATAAAGAATTCAAATGGTTCTTCTTTTTCTGAAAATAAATCAAATTTTATTTTTGCAAACAGTAAAGGATTTTGTGATGGTTATTATACTTCTACATTTTCAATCTTTTGTGAGGCGCTAGCTGAAGAAGGTGGTGAAATGGAGAGGGATTATGAGATGTCAATATCTCGTTTTTATAAAGATTTAGAAAATGGAAAAACAATTGGAAAAATTGCTGCTGAAAAAGCTTGTAAAAGACTTGGAGCTAAAAAAATAGAATCTGGAAAAATGCCAGTTATTTTTGACAAAAGAGTTTCTAAATCTTTACTCTCAACTTTTGCATCAGCTATATCTGGTTCATCATTTGTGAGAGGAACATCTTTTTTAAAAGAACATTTAGGGAAAGATATTTTTTCAAAAGAGGTTAACATAATCGATGATCCATTAATTGAAAAGGGACTAGGTTCTCAAGCATTTGATGCTGAGGGTGTTAAAAATAAAAAAATAAATGTGGTAAAAAATGGCAGATTTAATGAATTACTATTAGATACCTATAATTCTAAAATTCTAAATATGACCTCTAATGGCAGATGCGGGGGCACAACAAATTTTTACCTTGAAAATGGCAATGAAGACTTAAAAAAAATTATATCCCAGCAAAAAAAGGCCTTTTTTGTAACAGAACTTATTGGACGTGCTGGAGATATTACAAATGGTAATTATAGTGTAGGTGCGTCTGGAATTATGATTGAAAATGGTGAGTTTACCTACCCTGTAAATGAAGTGACCATAGCTAGTAATTTAAAATACATGTTTAAGAATTTAATACCATGCAATGATTTAGATTTTAAAACATCAACTAATAGTCCCTCAATTATAATTGACGATTTAACAATTGCAGGTAAATAAAATGGAGTTAAGTAATCAAGAAGTAGCGATAAGAATATTTAAAACACAAATCAAAAAATATTTTAAAGAAATTTTAATTATTTTTTTATTTGTAATTATTACTTCCCTAATGACGGCTTTTATAGCCTGGTTGCTTGATCCAGCTATAAAAAAAATATTTATAGAAAAAGATAAATCAATGCTCATTCTAATACCGCTGGCAATCATAGTAACTTTCTTGATCAAAGCTTTGTCAATATTTATCGTGAGGATGACAACTATTAAAATAGCTTTTAATGTTTTGAGAAATATACAAATATTAATGACAGGAAAAATATTAATATCTGACCTATCCTATCTAATTGAAAAACATTCTGGAAAATTTATATCAAATTTTGCAAACGATACCCGCATTCTATTAAGTACAATAATGGCCTTTTCACTTAGCTTAGTTAAAGAAAGTTTCACATTAATAGCCTTGCTAGGAGTAATGTTTTATCAAGATTGGCAATTATCTTTGGTTGCAATTACTATGATTCCATTTGCAGCTTATGCTTCAAAGAGAATTGGTAAAAAAATGCAAAAAGCTGCCTCTGAAAATTTAGACGCATTTGGAAATTTTACAAAATTTTTATCAGAAATTTTAAGAGGTACATCTGTAATTCAAATATATCAAAGAGAGAAGGAGGAGTTAAAAAAATTCTCTGAAATTATAAATTTAAGATTAAAAAAAGAAAAAAAAGTTGAACAGACGAGACATCGTGCTGGACCAATTATGGAGTCTATAAATGCGATAGCAATTGCTTTGGTAATTTTATTTGCTGGATATAGAAGCATTCAAGGTGCGATGGAAATTGGTCAGTTTGTATCTTTCCTTACAGCTTTAATGATGGCATATCAACCAATTAAGGCTCTAGCCGGAATAAACCTAACAATACAAGAGGGTTTAACTGCAGCAAAAAGAATTTATAAAATTATAGATCAAAGTAATGAAATTGTTCATGATCGTAAATTGCCATTATTATCTATTGATGAAGGAAAAATTGAATTTAAAGATATAAATTTTTCTTACCCTGATGGTACTATTGCATTAAAAAAACTGAATTTTGAAGTAAAAGGTAAATCATCAGCTGCACTGGTGGGTTTAAGTGGAAGTGGAAAATCAACAATTTTAAATCTTATTCCTAGATTTTATAATTTAAAGGATGGGAGTATTAAAATCGACGAACAAGACATAAATAAAGTTCAGTTAGAATCTTTAAGAAAAAATATATCACTAGTAAGTCAGGACATCATGCTTTTTGATGATACTGTAAAAGCAAACATAGGATATGGAGATATATTGGCTAACGAAAGTCAAATAAAAGAGGCAGCCAAAAAAGCAGCAGCTGACAAATTTATTAAAAATTTAAGCAATGGATATGACACAATCATTGGAGAATCTGGAATTAAATTATCAGGTGGGCAAAAACAAAGGCTGTCTATAGCAAGGGCCATTTTAAAAAATAGTCCCATAATTTTGTTAGATGAGGCCACTTCTGCTTTAGATACAGAATCAGAGTCTCAAGTTCAAAAAGCAATCAAGAACCTTATCGAAAATAAAACGACTATTATAATTGCTCATAGATTATCTACAGTCAAAAATGTTAATAAAATTTTCGTTATCGAAAATGGAACAGTTATTGAGCAGGGTTCTCATAATGAATTAATTAATGATTCAGTTGTTTATAAAAAACTTTATAATCAACAAAATCTTAATAATTAATGAAAATAATTTATCTAATTTTAACCTACTTAGCCCATCCTTTCCTGTCACTAATATTAAAATTTAGAGTTAAAAAAAAAAAAGAAGATAAATATCGATATAAAGAAAAATTAGGTATTTCTAACATAGTTAATACTAATAATGTTATTTGGTTTCATGTTGCCAGTTTAGGAGAAATAAAATCAATTTTACCAGTCGTCAAACACTACCAACAAGATAATGATTTAAAAATTTTGATAACGAGTGTTACCTTGAGCTCATATTTTTTTTTTAAAGAAAATCTTCAAAGTAAAAATACAATTCATCAATTTGCACCTTTAGATAGTCCGATAATTATCTCTAAATTTTTAAAACGATGGAGACCAAAAGTTTCAATATTTATAGAGTCCGAAATTTGGCCAAACATGATCATGCAAACATGTAAAGTTTCTAAATTAATCTTATTAAACTGCAGAATATCAATAAATTCTTTTAAAAGATGGCGCCTATTTAAAAAAACTTTTCAAAATTTAATTAAAAAATTTGATTATATTACTGTACAAAATCAAGAAACATTAAAATTTTTAGAATATTTTGAAATCAAAAATATAAAATACTTTGGAAATTTAAAATTTATTCAACATAAAAAGCATAATAAAAACAATCTTAATATTTCTAATATCGATAGTAGCTGGTGTGCAATGAGTATTCACTTTGATGAGATTGACTATATTATACAAGCTCACAAGGTATTATTTTCAAATAGCAATATAAGCTCAACATTTTTAATACCACGACATTTAAACAAAATTAGTGAAATTGAAGAAAAAATTTTATCTGAAAATATTAATTTACAAAAAACTTCGGAGAATAAAATTATTAATAATTTTAATGGCATTATTCTTGTAGACGAATTTGGACTAGCTGATGAAGTTTTTAATTTCACGAATTTTGTTTTTATGGGCGGATCATTTATTAAACATGGTGGTCAAAATCCAATTGAACCACTTAGATATGGCTGTAATATTTTGTACGGGAAATATATTTTTAATTTCACAGAAATATATAATGAACTAAATCAAAAAAAACTTGCTACGCTTGTTGAAGAACCAGATCAATTGTATAAAAAAATTTCAAAACTTATGGATAATAAGATGAACGTGAATAGTAATTTGTATATTAAAGAATATAGTGACGAAATTTATAAAAACACAATCAATTTTTTAAATCAACAAATCTTAATATGAAGTTTTTATCAACACCAAAATTTTGGAATGACAAAAGTCATCCACTTAAATACTGCTTTTTTCTTTTTTCATTAATTTACTATATTTTGTTTCAGATAAATAAAATGAAGCAAATAATTTTCGAAAAAGAAATTAAAATTAAAACTATTTGTGTTGGCAATATTTATCTTGGTGGAACTGGAAAAACTCCGCTAACAGAGAAAATATACCATAATTTAAAAGATCTTAAAAAAACCTGTATAATTAAAAAGTTTAGACAAAGTCAAATTGATGAAATTAATATGTTAAATTCTAAAACAACAATTTTTACACCAAAAAATAGGCTAGCTGGTCTAATTGAGGCAGAGCAAAAAGGTTTTGAAATTGCAATTTTAGATGATGGTATGCAAGACTTTTCGTTCAAAAAAAATAGATCAATTTTGTGTATTAAGTCAAAAAAAGGTTTTGGAAATGAAAACATTTTACCCGCTGGTCCGTTAAGAGAACCATTGAGTGCAATTCAAAATTATGAAGTTGCTGTAATTAATGGCAAAAAAAATTTTGTATTAGAAAATCTTTTGAAGAGTTTTAAAAAAGATATAAAAATATTTTATTCAAGTTATGTATTAAAAAATAAAGAAAAATTTTATAACAAGAAATTTTTTGCATTTTCAGGGATTGCAGATAATAAAAGTTTCATAGATTTTTTGAAAAAAAATGATGTTAATATAGTTGAAAATAAATTTTTCCCTGATCATTATATATTTTCGGACAACCAAATCGAAAAATTTATACTTAAGTACAAAAAAAAAGGTGTGGAATTAATCACTACTGAAAAAAATTATAATAGCATTTCATCAAGATGCAAAAAGGATATTTTTTTTACTGAAATTGATTTACAAATAGATAATTTTAAAGATTTTTTAAATGAAATTAATTAAATATTTTTTAGAATTTTTAATAGTTATATTTTTTTTTACCATTTCAAAAATTCTTGGTTTAAAAGTGTCATCATATTTATTTTCTAGAATATTTAAAAAAATTGGTCCTCACATTAGATCGTCAAAAAAAATAGAAAAAAATATATTGATAGCCTTCCCAAAACTAAATCAAGATGAAATTCAATCAATCATGGATCAGATGTGGAGTAATTACGGTAGTGTCTTTGCGGAATATATGCATTTAAATTTTTTAAAAAAAAATAAATATAATAATGTAGAAATCAAAGGTTTGGCTCAACTTGATGAATTAAAAAATTTAAAAAGACCAATACTCTTTTTTTCTGCACATTTAGCTAATTTTGAATTACTTGCAATGTACCTAGAAAAAAAGGGCTTCAATATTTCTGCACTTTATAGGCCTCTCAATAACCCTTTTTTAAATCCCATAATGGAATATTTAAGAAAAAAACATATTTGCCAAAATCAAATTCCAAAAACTATACCGGGAATTTCAAAATATAAATATGCAGCTAGAGAATTAATTTCTAAAATAAAAAAAAGAGAGAATATAGCTTTAATGGTAGATCAAAAAGTAACACAAGGAATCAGAGTAAACTTTTTTGGCAAAGAGGCTTTGACTATGAATCTACCCGCACAAATGGCAATAAAATATAACTATGTTCTTCAGCCATTATCGATTAAAAGAAATATGGAAAATAATTTTTATATCAAAATTGAGAATCCAATTAATGTAGATAGTGAAGACGATGAGTATTCAATAACTTCTAAAATTAATAATAAAATTGAAGAAATAATTACTAAAAATCCAGGTGAATGGATTTGGACACATGATAGGTGGAGAATCTAGTTTGAAGAAATCACTAAGTCCGGGTCGACAGGGACATTATTACAATATAATCTGAAATCTAAATGTGGTCCAGTAGATCTTCCCGTTGATCCTACAGTTGCAATTATTTCTCCTTTTTTTACTAACTGATTTTTCTTAACAAAAGTTTTTTCTAAATGTGAGTAAATAGAAATTAAGCCGTGTCCGTGATCAATAATAACTGTTCCACCTGTGAAAAATAGACTTCTTTCTGATAAAATCACTTTCCCAGAGTTAGAACTCAGAACACTCGTACCTTTGGGTGCTGCAATATCAATACCATAATGAGGCCTCCTTGGTTTGCCATTTAAAATTCTTTGGCTGCCATAAACTCCAGTTGTGATGCCTTTAGCTGGTCGAATAAAACTATCAAAAAAATAACTTAAATTTGAATTAATATTTTTTGCTTTTGAGATTAATTTTCCCTCACTACGAATTTTTTTCATATCCTCAGCAGTTGGAGTAACCTTTCTTTTTGGCAAACCATCAATTCTTTGAATTTTAAATTTTCTAATTTGAACTTTTTTAATTAATTTATTAACTTCTTTATTATTTTTTTTTGTTATTATTACAATTTTATTAGTTTGGTCTCTCGGAATACCAAATACAAAATAACCTTTATCGCTAATTTTAATTTTTTTGTTATCAACATATAAGTCTATTTTTTTATCAACTTTACCAGTTATTAAGCCACCTTGAGTAAACTTACCATATAACTCCAATGAGTTGCATGGTGATGCCATTAAAGAAAAAATGAAAATTATTTTAACAAAGTTAATCATTTTTAAACTTTAGATCTATCTCTAATGGTGAAAAATATGCTTCTTGTAGATCTACATTCCAATATCTTAAATCCTTTATCAAAATTTTTTTTTTAGATACTGCACAAATAACATAATCGCCTTCTGAAATAATTTCAAAATAACCTTGTTTATACCTAAGTTTTGCTTCTCTCATTTTTTTATTTTAATTTGAGCTTCAATTTCTTCATTATAAAATTGAATTCTTATTTCATTATTTTTTTTTAAGCTTTTTGAATTTTTTACAAACTTTTGGCTTTTATCTTTTATAAGAACATATCCCCTTTTTAATGTATTTTGAATATCTAAGCTTTTTAATATAATATTTAAACTTTTTAAATCTGTTGTTTTTAATTTAACGAATGAATTAACATTTAAATATAAATTTTTATATAAATAGAATATATTCCTTTGATTATCTTCGACTATTTTCTTTAGATTTTTTGTCACAAAAATTGACCTTATGTTTCTTAAAAAATTTAAATAATTTTGGATTAAAATATTAATTGATTGTTTTAAAGAAGACTCTAAAAATTTATTTTTTTCTTTTAAATTTTTAATCTCTGGAACAGCCATTTCGGCTGCTGCTGTTGGAGTAGCTGCCCGAAGATCTGCAACAAAATCTAATAATGTAAAATCAGTTTCATGACCTATTGCGGATATAAGTGGACTATTAAAAGCAAATACCCTTCTGAGAATATTTTCTTCATTAAATGGCATTAAATCTTCAATGCCACCTCCTCCTCTTGCTATAATTACTAGGTCAACAGGATTTTTTTCAAAAAAGTCAATTGCATTAACAATCTCTGTCGCAGCATTTTTTCCCTGAACACTAACTGAATAAAGTTTTATATTAGTCGGGAAGCGTGATTGGATTCTGTCTATAATATCCATAATTACAGATCCCGACGATGAAGTGATTACTCCAATTTTGTTTGGCAAAAATGGTATTTGTTTTTTAAATTTTTTATCGAAAATACCTTCTTTCTCTAATTTTTTTTTTCTCTGCTCAATAAGTTTGAGCAATGCTCCTTCGCCTTTAACTTCAATCTGGTTTACTTGTAACTGATAACTAGAAATACTACTTTTAGCATATGTGCTTATTCTCCCTTCGGCAATAACTTCTATTCCATCTTCCGGCTGAACTTGAAGATAAGGAACTTTTGATGCCCAACATACAGAATTTAAAATATAATTTTCATCTTTTAATGAAAAATAAAGATGGCCTTTAAAATTTTTTACGCTTGAAATTTCACCTCTTACTCTTATTAAATTAAAATTATCTTCAAGAATTCCTCTTGTGAGATTCGTTAGTTCAGTTATAGAAAACTCTGGTATATTACTCATTATCTTATAATAACAACATATATGAACGTGTGTGTAATTGGAAGCGGTGGAAGAGAACATGCTCTATGTTACAAAATTAAACAATCCAAAAAATTAAAAAAATTATTTTGTTTGCCTGGAAATCCTGGTACAGCAAAAATTTGTGAAAACCTAGTTGTTGATATCTCTGATTTTAATCAAATTTATATATCTATTTTAGAAAAAAAAATTGATTTAGTTATTGTAGGACCGGAAGTGCCATTAGTAAATGGAATTGTAGATTTTTTGAGTGAAAAAAAAATTAAAGTTTTTGGACCAAGTAAACAAGCTTCAAGACTTGAAGGTTCGAAAATTTTTATGAAAAATTTATGCAAAAAGTTCGAAATACCCTCAGCAAAATATTTTGAAATTAAATCTTTAGAAGAAGCGAATAAAGTTATAGATACAATAAATGTTCCTATAGTTGTTAAATCAGACGGTTTAGCTGCAGGAAAAGGAGTTACAATTTGCAAAACTAAAGATGAGGCAATAAACGATATAAATAATATACTAAAGGGAAAATTTTCATCTTCAAACAAAGTGATAGTTGAAGAGTTTCTTGAAGGGGAAGAAGTTAGTTATTTCGTTATTACTGATGGTAAAAACTTTAAACAAATTGGAACCGCTCAAGATCATAAAAAAATTGGAGAAAATGACATGGGCTTAAATACTGGTGGCATGGGTGCATACTCACCATCATTGATTATAGACGAAAATCTTGAAGAAAAAATTATTAGGAAAATTATAATTCCAACTATCAACGGGATGGAAAAATTAGGTTGTCCTTATAAAGGTATATTATATGCTGGTTTAATGATTTCAAATAACGAACCAAAATTAATTGAATATAACATAAGATTTGGAGATCCAGAATGTCAGGTTTTAATGATGAGGCTAAAAGATGATTTGCTTGATTTAATTATTTCTTCAATTAAAGGAAGCTTAGATTCTAAAAAAACTAAGTGGTCAAAAGATCCAAGTATTACTATAGTAGCAGCTAGTAAAGGCTATCCTGAAAGTTTTGAAAAATTTAAAGAAATTAAAAATCTTCCAAATAATCAGGAAAAAAATATTCAAATTTTCCATGCAGGAACAACTGAAAAAAATGGAAAAATTTTATCTAATGGCGGTAGAGTATTGAATGCTACAGTAATGCTATCAGATCTTAAATCATCAAGAAAAAAAGCTTTAGAGTTACTTGATGATTTAGAATGGGAAGACAAATACTATAGAAGAGATATAGGTTGGCGAGCGATAAAATAACTATCGTTTTTTTTTAAAAAAATTTGAAATTAATTTTGAAAATTTTTCCTCACAAAATCCGTAATAAACATCAATTTTATGGTTAATATGTTTGCTTAATGCTAACTTATAATTATTAACCATTGCTCCAATTTTTTTATCTTCAATAGCAAAGTAAACTCGTCTAATTTTACTAGCAAATATAACTGAAGAACACATCAAGCAAGGCTCTAGAGTCGAATATAAATCATAGCCATCAAGACGTTTTTGTTTAAGTTTTTTACATGATTTAATAATTGCTGAAATTTCAGCATGAGAACAAGGGTTATTATCTTTATTATTCGTATTATATGCTTTTGAAATTATTTTTTTTTTTTGTGGATCATAAATTAATGCTGAAACTGGCACCTCATTATTTTTGAATGCTTTTAATGAATCTTGATATAAAACTTCAAAATTATTTTTTATACTTTTTTTTATTTTATTAATTTTATTATGACTCATAAAAAAATTAGAATAGCTAAACTTCTCGCAAATTACAATAAAGGATCAAGAAGAGAGATTGAAAAAATGATAGTAGATAAAAAGGTATCATTAAATGGCAAAATAATTACATCACCTATAACTTTTGCAAATGTAAGTGATAATATAAAAATAAATAAAAAAAAAATAAATTTTATCAAAAAGGTTAGGATATTTAAATTTTTTAAACCTAGAGGGGTTTTGTGTTCAAAAAAAAAGCAAGATTCAAGAAAAATTATTTATGAAATTTTAAGATCTAAATTCAAAAACTATATTTTTGCTGGTAGATTAGATTATAACTCTGAAGGTTTGATAATTCTTACCAACTCATCTAAAATCACAAGATCATTAGAAAAGCCGGAGTATAATTTTTCAAGAATTTATGATGTTAGGGTATATGGTGAATTTAATTTAGGAAATTTAAAAAAAATATCTTATGGAACAAATATTAAGGGAATTAAATATAAACCATTTCAATTTCATATAAAATCTAAAATAAAAAAAAATACAAATTTAGAGATGACACTTTTTGAGGGAAAAAAAAATGAAATTAGAGAAATATTTAAAAGTTTGAATTTACAAGTCAGCAAATTAAAAAGAACACAATATGGGCCATTTTTATTAAAAAATATGAAACCTGGAGAAATGAAAGAAGTCACTATAAATGAAATAAATCAATATGAGAATTATATCCGGAATAAAGAAAGGTAAAAAAATTCTTTTACCAGATGCATCGATAACAAGACCGTTAAAAGATAATGTTAAAGAAAATATATTTAATATTTTGACACACAATAAGCAATTTAAAATTATATTTGAAAATATAAATGTCATTGATTTTTTTTCTGGATCTGGATCTTTTGGAATTGAATGCTTGTCTAGAAATGCGAAAAAAGCTTATTTTGTAGAGAATAATACAAAAACTCAAAATACTCTTTATAGAAATTTATCAAATAATTTTACTAAAGAAAAATATGAAATATCCAAGAAAGATTTTTTTAAATTAGATAAAACTGGCTTAGTGCAAAACTATAATCCTAAATTAATTTTTTTTGATCCACCTTATGCAATAAAAAATTTTGATGAAATATATAAATTTATTAATAGTCTTAATAATATAAAAGATTTAATATTGGTGCTTCATATAGAAAAAAAAAGACATATTTATTTTGATAATTTTAAGTTTAATTTAGAAAAAATATACGGAATATCTAAAATTATTTTTTTAAAAAATTAACCTTTTAATATTTTATTTTTTATTAATTGAACAGACGGTTGGTCATATGGATTTATTCCCATAACTTTTCCAAGCAAAATAGTTTCTAGAATAAAATAAGAAAACAATTCAATTAAATTAAGCGGATTTCTATGGTCCGATATTTTAATAACACGGTGTGGAATCTTCTTTTCTTTATATACCTCAATGACCGAATTAAATTGTTTTTTTAATAACTCTAATGGAGTTAAATGCTCTATGTTAGTAAAACCTTCGTCAATAAAATGATCAATATAACTCTCATCTTGTGGAGAAAAAATATTGAACATTTTATTATTGGGACCATCTAAATACAATTGCATCATACTATGATGATCTTTGGGACAAATTGATGTAATTGGAGTCATACCTAAATTTTGCTTACCTAAACTTTCAGCATGCAGTTGATGAAACCAATACGAAAAATGCTTTAATCGATAATTATAAATCAAATTACAATAAATACTTAATTTCATTTCTTTTATCAGTGTTACTAGAATTGCAACATTTCTCGTGGGACTTTGGTCGTTATCTTCATTGAGTAAAGCAATGTATTTCTCTGAACCTTCTTCAACTTTAAGATTTAAATCTAAAAATGGTAAAATACCTGTCTCAGACAATATAGAGAATCTTCCGCCTATATTAGGATTATGCTCAATACATTTAATTTTATTTTTAATGGCAAATTTATTTAAAATACTATCTTTGTTTTCTGTGATTATAACCATAGATTCAAAGAGGTAATTGCTTAAATTATTATCTTTATACTCCTTTATCAAAATGTTTAAAATTGCAAGTGTTTCGAATGTATCCCCTGATTTTGATATAACAAAATAAACATAATCTTTAAAATTTTTCTTTTTAAAGAAATTTATAAAATATTCGTAGTCAAGATTGTCAAAAAAAATAATTTCACCGTCTATGTAAAAAGATAATGCTTTTGCCCCAGAGGAAGAGCCGCCAAGACCAATAACAACCTTTTTTTTATTTTTGATATCAATTTCATACTTTAACTTTCTAATTTTTGACTGATATTTTTTAGTAAAAGACTCAATTACTTCATTTCCTCCGTTGTTATATTCCTTTAAAAGTTGATCCGAAATTTCTTTTGTTTTGTCTAAATTTTTTAAAAATTGCGTATGATTATTAAAATCAAAACCTTCCTTGTCAAAAAAAAAACTATTATCTAGGTTAATCATTTCTCTCTAGCTGATCAATTATACTCTTTTCAACAGAAGACTTTTTTAAAGTATTTTGATTAATTTCTTTTTTTTCACTGTTTGAATTTAATGAGCTATCAATAATACTTTTAGTCTCATTTACTGCAGTAATTTTGTTTTTCTTTTTTTTAGTTTTACTATCGGGAGGAAGCAAATCATAATTAGGGGGTTTTGTAATAGGATCTATTTTTTTAATTAAAAATTCATTAGGTACATCCTTATCGAAACCAACACCTTTTTTAAATTCTGAGCAGCCCGAAATTGAAAATAAAACAAATATTAAAACTAAAAACTTAATCATTT
>CENJ01007907.1_pt1 | contig 20242 bp, 23 predicted proteins | sample 356161 | NCBI WGS metagenome assembly CENJ01 (sample SAMEA2619531, study PRJEB7988) | marine metagenome | biome: marine biome (ENVO:00000447); feature: surface water layer (ENVO:00002042); material: "saline water (ENVO:00002010), including plankton (ENVO:xxxxxxxx)" | depth 5 m
CTAGGAACTAATTATTTAGAAATTTTTAGACCGGGTTTAAATGATGATAAAGAAGAAAAGCCACATTACTTCTACACCGATAAAGGTGCAGATGGAATGAAAGAACAAATTAAACTTTTAAAAGATTACTTAAAAACCAATTTATCCGATGAATTTATTGACGCCAATGAATCCTTTATATCATCTCAAATAGGCGGTAAAGAAGGCGGCAAAGGAAAGAAAAAAGCATATTAATATGAATGATGAAGTTTTAAATAAACTCTATCAAAGTGCGATACAGTATTTTGATATGCCATCTTATGATGAGTTTGTGGTAGATATGCGAGATGAATCAAAGTTAGCAACTTTTAGGGAAAGTATGATGGCTCACTATGATATGCCGGATATTAATACTTTTAAAAATGACATAGGTTTTTCAAGCACTTTACAAGATGAAGTAATAAAAGAACCTGTGATTGATGTTGGGGATGAAAAAAAAAATCCCGAAGTTACTCCGGACCCGGACCTTCCTTCAAATCAGCCATCAATTGTTATCCCTCCTGTGGACGGAGAATCCACTCCTTCTACGGAATCTTCCTTAGGTTTTACAGAAAACGATATTACATCGGAATCTTTTCTAGATAAATCTTCATTTGCATCTCCTGATGTTTTTACAGGTACAGTTTTAAGTGATGAAAGAAGAGACCCTTTTAACGCTGCTATATCATCCATAGATAGAGAAATGTTTGGTGATAGAGAGGAAGAACAAGTTGTTCCTGAATTGAATTATAAATTTGGACAGTATGGTTTTAAGTTTGAAGAAACAGGAATAGGAGATAGAGTAAGAGTTACATCAGCAGATGGTAAGACTGAAACTTTTGGGTTAGATTCTTTTGGGGTTCCTTTGGTTGATGCATTAGAGATTGGAGCTAAAAGAAAAGCTACAGCATTAAAAAAGTTTTTAACCGATAATAAAGAAAACTCTATGTTAGCTTTTGCTAAGGGTATAGAGAAAGAACAAGTAAAGCTTAACAAAATACAAAACGAAAAAGAATTAAAATCTTTAGTCGCATTGTTCAATTATCAAGAAGATAACTTTGCAAAGGATGTAAAAAATTATACCGCAGAAAAATTAAGATTAAATCGAATTTATCAAAACTCATTTGCCGGTGTAGATGTAGCTGAATTAAAACAGAATCCTAATTATCAATTGTACTTAGATGCTAGAGAAAGAGTGGATATGGCTAGAAATACATTGGTTAAAAGAAGAGATGCTTTTGCAGCTAAAGGAGAAGAGCTTGATAAAATGGTAGGAGAGTATACTCTTATGCGGTCTGAAGGTGGTGGTGATTTTGCTCAAAGTATAGAGCTATCACTTAATACTTTTCTTGAGGGAGCGGGAACAATATCGGTAGGATTTTTAGAATCAATCGGTAGTTATATTGCACCAAAAATTTTAAATCTTACAGGGAAGTACGATGCCAATGAAGGTCTAAAGTCTGCAGATGACCACGTAGATTTTGCAGTAGCAGAGCTAGTGAACAACACTCAAGGTTTTAATTTGGATGACTTAAATATTTTAAGTTCTGAAAATAGAGAGGAGCTTACTGAAATAAAAGAGCTGATAGGAAACAATGAAAAACTAGATGTGATTCAAGAGCTTCAACTAAAAGAATTATTATCTTCCTTAAACCCAAATGATTTGCAGGTAGTGTTAGAAAATATTGAAACTTCCGATGGTTATGACCTGCATTCTTTGACTAAAAGCATTTACGAAGACGTTCAAACAAAAGCAATTAGAGAATACGAAGACTCAGATGTGCAAGTAACAGTAGATGGAAGACCTGATATTATAGGTAATAAAACCATAACTAGATTTGATAAAGCTAAGAGTGCTGCTTTAGGTGGTGCAAGTATGGCAAATCCTTTTACAGGTAGTGCAAATTATCTAAACCTTGAAGAAGGTTTGAGGGAAAAATTTAACAAGGTATTTAATAGATATATTGGTCAAGAAACTAGTGGAGATATGGCATATAGAAAAGCTTTAATGCAAACAGGTCCTGACCTTGTAAAAGGTTCTCTTGGTGCATTTCAATCTATACCTTCGTTTTTAAACATCTACAGAAAAGGTGGAAAATTTGCACTCAAACAAACAAAAAAATATGGAGCAAAAGCAGCAAAAAAACAAGTTGATAAACTAAACAAATCTTCTCGTATCCTTAGGCTAATGACTCAAAGTATGGATGCACAAATGGAGAAGATGGCTAACAATCCTAGGTTTGATAACATAGATTTAGATGAACAAAGAGCCATAGCTGCACCGGTTGCTATAGCAACTGCAGTATTAGAGGATGTAGGGTTTAGAAACTTAGTAAACAACAAAGGTTTTATAAATGGACTTGTAGCTAGAACAATTTCTAAACTTTCAGGTCGTGGTTCGGGTAAAAAAATATCTACTAAAACTTTTGCAGACTTTGTACGAAAGGATATCAATCAATTAATTAAAAACCCAATAGCAGCCGGTACTGTAAAAGGAGGTCTTACTTTGGCTAATGCTTACGTTGTAGAATTTGAGACAGGGTTATTGCAGCGTGTGGTAGAAATTAGTAGCGAACAACTCTACAATAAATATAAGCGAGATTTTGATGACGTTACAGGAAAAATGTTTGATACCCCTGACTCCGCTACAGATTATATAAAGGATGTTGTATATAATGGATATCTTGAAGCAATAGGTGGTTTAGTATTAGGTGTTCCTACCGCAGTAGCCACAGCAGTAAACAAAGGTGATATGGATTTAATATCAGACGAAATGTTTGAGTATTATAATCAAATGTTAGAAGACCCTCAAAATAAAAAAATGTGGGTAACTAACCTAAAGAGAAGAGTGGCTGATAAAAATGACCCATTAACACAAGAGGAAGCTAAGGAGCAGCTAGAAGCTTACAATACTATAGAGGGATTGATGCCACAAATTCCTACTGACTTTACAGTTAAACAGTCACGAGAAGCTTTAAATCTATTAATGGAAAAGCAAAACTTACTTAAAGAAATAGAAGGTAAAGCTCCCGAGTTAGTTAAGAAACAAAAAGATAGAATAGCTGAGATTGATTTGCAGATGCAGAATATAACGCTTAAAGCTTCACAAGAACAGGAAGCTGCCGCTCAAGCTGAAGCTTCAATCCCTGAATTTAATTCCAAAAGTAAAACAAAAGAACAACAGCAGAGTTCTGAAAGCGATGTTACTCAAGAAGAACAAGATGATATTGAAGAGGCTTTTGGAGACCAAGAAATAAGTGTTGAAGAAACTGTAGAAGAAAATTTATTCTTTAATCGAAAAGGAAAATCCAAAGAAAAATTAAGCAAAGAGAAAGTCTCTATGCGTAACAAGGTTATAAATAAAGCAACTAATGCTGCTAAATCCTTAGCTAAAAATATTAAAACAAAAATTGTTTTGCACGAATCTTCTGATGAGTTTAATAAAGCTACAGGTAGAGAAGGTAGAGGGTTTTATGATTTTAATGCTAACACTATTCATATTGATATGAATAAAGCTAATGAAACTACGATTGCTCACGAAGCTTTTCACGCAGCTTTATATCAAAAGTTAGGTGACAAGAATATAGGACAAGCAATTGAGATGATGACCAAGGGTGTTATGAATGCAGTTGACAAGAATTCTATGTTGTATAAAAAAGCAGATTCTTTTTCTAAGTTATATAAATCTGAAGGAGCAACAGTTCAAAACGAAGAGAGGTTGGCAGAGTTGTTTGGAGAAATGGCAGGAAGATATCAGAGGTTAGATGCTCCTGCACAAAATGCTATAGTTAATTTTGTAAAGAAAGCAGCGAAAACAATTGGCTTAGACAAGATTATAAATATTGGAAATATTACCACTAAAGATGATGCCGATGTAGTGAATCTTTTAAATACATTGGCTGACAAAGTATCTCAAGGTCAAGAGATATTCACTAATGATTTAAAAATTCTAGAAAAAAATACTCCCTACACAGAAGGTGCGGCAGTTCAAGTTAATAACAAAGCCAAGCCTGTTATACCTGAGGGTAGAGAAACTAAAACAAGGGTTTATAAAGGAAAGGAAGTTTCTAACTTACCAATCCAAACCATGGATGAGTTTGCTCGTGCTCACGATGGTAATGTGTATGCTATTACTTCTGATGCATCCGGACCTGAACTAATGGGGGGATTTTATTATGCTGCATTAAAAGAAAATAATGAGAATGGAGTTGGCTTTGCTTCCCTAGACCCTAGTATTGCTTTGCGTAATATGAAAAAATTAAAGTCAAAGTACCCTGAGGGAACACGAGTTGGAGTTACTATTATGATACAATCACCTGATGCAATGTTTGGAAACAAGCAAGGCTCACAATATTTTTATGACTCAATAGTTAAAATACAAAAACGAAATCCTAAAGCATATAAAGATTTTGCTAAAGATTTAGCGAGTAAAAAAAATTCTCGTATGGGTAGACCATTAACACAGGCAACCCAAGAGATGATTATGGACCCTCAAAAGGTTACGCGAGAACAGTTTTTAGAACAAATGGAACAGGCAGAATCTTTTGAAACAAGAAGATATTATATTCAAAACATTATACCGTCTAAACCAAATTTAAAAACAAATAAATCAACTGCAGCCTACGTAAAAGCCTTGTTAGAAAGTGGTGTAAACGCTCAGGTATTCAATGAAAAATTTGGAGATAAAAAATTATTAGGAAGTAAATTCTTAAGAGATAATAAAGGTGGATTCTTAGCAGGTGGATTTACTTATGTGGTCCCTGAATCAACACGAACCTTAGTGGAAGATACACAAAGAAAAGGTGTTACACATCCTTTCTTTAAAGGAAAGGTTCCTTCTGTGCCTAACTCAACTGTAATATTTGATGGACTTTACCCGGTATCTAAAACACTTCAACCCTATATGCCTGTAGGATTGATAGCAGACCCTACTAAAATTGCAGAAAGAGACGCAAGAGTAAGAGAACAATTTAGTGAAGATAAGTTTTATGTAACTCAACGTATTGAAAATAAACCAAAGGACGAAAGAAACTATACTGATTTGAAACCGGTAAATAAAACTTTGTTTAAAAATTCTAATAAAGATTTGATGTTACCTAATCAAGCTAACGCTAATAGTATGATAGCTCAATCAAAGATGCCATTGTTTGAACAGATTACAGAGGAAATAGATGTAACACCAAGAGGAAGGGAACAAAAAGAAATAGTTGATATAATTAATGAAGGTAGGAATGAATATAACTTTAGAGATGAAGTTATTAAAGATTTTTTGGTAAGAAGAAAAGGTTACCCTGCAAGTGTGGTTAACAAGCTACTAAATGTAGATGTAGATTTATTTAATACACTACCTAACTCTTTTAAAAACATTCAAGGTGGAGTGGAAGCAGGAGTTAGACTATATAAAAGGGTAAAAGCTTATGAACAAAAACTTATTAAAGGAAACAAAAGAAAAAAGGTCAAGCTTACAGAACAGCAAATAGCGGACCAAACTATTGAGTATTTGCAAAAACAACCTGAATATATTAAAGAAGGAGATGGCACTAATAACTTAACCACTAGACAAGCTACTCTTCAAATAGAGTTTCAAAAATCAGTTGGCACTAGAGCAAGTGAAAATGTACAAGAAAAATTAACTGAAGCTCGTAGAATGGTTCAACAAAGAAAACGTGGTGCTAAAAACTTACAACAAGCTAAGGCAGCTATAAGAAACTTTATTAGAAAATCTTTACCTGTAGATATATATAGTCGTAGTGAAGTGATGAGTCTTGTAAGAAAAGTTACCGATGCTAATCAATCAAACATAGAAAATATATTTGATGAAGTATTAGAATTTGTAAACAAAAAAAATAATGCAAGGCTTGAAAAAAAGATTGAAGACATTCTTAATGGAAAGTATGAGACAAAACAATCAGGAAGAAAAAAAGCATATAAGATTAGCCTTAATATTAAAGAAAGAATTCAAAGAATTAAGAAAGATAGACTAGGTGTTAACGCTACCTCTGAAGAAATAGATGCAGTAAATGAATTGTTGACTCAGGAATTTAATAAGATAGCAGCAAAATCTCAAACGACTGAAGGAGATTTTAGTCGTATGGTTGACCTTCAAATTTTAATAAACTTAAACAACTCCTTACAAATGGAGAACACCGATGTTAATAAAACAGGTTCTCTTGATGTAGCTCTTGCAACATTACAGGAGATGATTGATGTAGGTAGAAGTGAATTAAAACAACAGCTTGAGGACTCTCACAAAAAATACAACAAGGACGCCTCCATAGCATACGAAGAAGTAACAGGAGAAGAAACCGACCTAGGTGATAAAGATGTACGTCAAGAGGTTAATCTTAAAAATGAGAAAAGATTAAATGCAAAAAGAAATAAACTTAAGGGAGTTGTTAAGAAGTTTATTAATACTATTAATGTTAAGGTAAAAAAGTTTTTCAATCAAGCAGAAGCATTGGATGGTCTTATGGATTTAATATCCACGTTACCCGGAGAAATGTTTGGAGGAAGACTACAAAAGATAGTGACAGGAAGAGTTGATAGTTCTAGTAGAATGTTCAAAGGAAGAATGTTAATGCAGGAAGAAATAGTGGCTAATAAACTTGAAGAATTATATGGTAAAAAATGGAGGAATAAAGTAAGAGCTCATAACAAAATGAGCAAAGAAGCGACCTATGTTTTAGACCCTAAGGCAGTAGAAGAAGCTGAACTTGCATATGAAAAGGACCCAAGCTTACAGAACAAACAAAATTTAAAACAAGTTTTGTATGAAAATTCAGTTCATTTATCTCAAAATGAAATGATATATTATTACAACTTATATAAAGACCCTGCAAACAAAGGTTCTTTTGAGGCTACATTTGGTAAAGATTACGCTAGAGTAATGGAACAAATAGAATCTAAAATGGAAGATAGCGTAAAAGAATTTGCGGATTGGCAAGTGAATGAATACTACCCTTCTCTGTATGAACATTACAACAATACTTATAAAGCTTTATACAGAACTAATATGCCTTGGAATAGATATTATTCAGGTATGATATACAGAAACGATGCTCAAGGAAACCCTATACAACAGGAGACTTTAGATATGCTATCGGATAAATCTATTATGAATACTTCAGTTGGTTCTTCGTCTACTAAGTTCAGAGTTCAAAATAATCTACCAATTAGAAAGATGAATGCTATGAATGTTATGTCTACTTATCTAAGAGATATGGAATACTTCGCAGCTTATGGAGAAAGTATTAGAGATATTCATAAGATTTTTACCAATAAGCAAGTAAGAGATGCAATCGGTACAATTCACGGAGAGTATGTTAATAAACTTATTAATGATATGATAGGTAAAATTGCTAACAAAGGAATTAGAAACAATGGATATGATAGAGTAATAAATCAATTTCAAAATTTATTTATATTTTCTAAGATTGGTTTGAATCCAACCGTAATGATAAAGCAGTTAACATCTATGATAACCTATGCTAATGATATTGGTTATAGAAATTGGCTAAAGTATTCTTTAAAAAATATACCTCAAATTAAAAAAACATTTAAGGAATTATCTAACAACTCTATCTATATGCAGGATAGAAATAGACAATCAATCACTAGGGTAATTGAATCTTATAGTGAAGATGGAATGATAGAAATGGTTCCTAATCAGTATTGGGATTCTTATGTAAACTTTATTATGTATACAACTAAGTTTGGTGATAAAGCAGCTATCTATTTAGGAGGTATGCCAAACTATTTATATTATAAAGACCAAGCATTAAAGCGTGGTCTTAGTGAAGAACAAGCTCAGAAAGAAGCAACATTAAAGTTTGAGAAAGACACTAAAAGAACTCAGCAATCTATGGACTTACAGGACAGAGATTACTTTCAAACCGCAGGAGCTTTAGCTAGAGGGTTGAATATGTTTATGACTACACCCAAACAATACTTAAGAAAAGAAATACAATCAACTCGTAATCTTTATAGAAAAGTAAAAGCTTGGGATAGAAACGCAGGTAAGGGTACGCTTGGACAAAACCTTAAAACATTTGTTACATACCACGTAATAGCACCTTCCTTATTTCAATATGTATCATTAGGGTTACCGGGTCTATTAAGACCGTTTCGTCCTGACGATGAAGAAGATATGATGAGAGCTGCGATAGTGGGTAATTTAAACGCACTCTTTATCGTGGGAGAACTTGTAACTTATATCGCTGACTCCTTACAAGGCAAACCTTATGCAGGTAAAAACTTCAGAAGTATTGCACCTTTAATGGCAGCAGGAAGAATAGCAGACCTTGCGGAAAGATATAAGAAAACTAAAGACCCTAAGAAAAAACAAGAAAACTTAGACAAGTTAATTACTGAATTAGTTTCGTACACTTCTTTACCTGCGGTGCAGATAAGAAGAATGATAGATAATATAGATGAATTAGGTAAAGGTAATGATATAGGTACTGATATTCTGAGGCTTTTAAATTTCTCTCCTTATGTTATAGAGGGACCCAAAAAGAAATCAAGTTCTAAGAAAACATTAAGTGTCCAAGAACAAAATGCAAAATACAGAAAAGAACAAGCACGAAAGAAAAAACAGACAAATGATTTGTCTAGATTTTATGATTAGATATGCCATTTAAAAAAGTAGGTAAAAATAAAAACGTAAGTCCAAGCGGCAGAACATTTACAGATTCACAAGTCAGGTTGTATTATGCTACGGATGGATTTAAAAAATCCCCTAAGAAACCTAGGGGATTGAGACCATCTAAAAGATACGGTGGCTAATAAAATTTGAAGTAACGTAAAGTCTTTTGTTTTGGATAATAAATCATAAGCTCTTGGTCGTTGGCTGCCCCCTCCCGTGGCTTCCTTCCACCCCATCTTACTTCACCTTTTAATTCATACGGCTTTCCATACACTATACCATCGTCACACGCCCAAATAATTACAGGGTTCAATCTTTTATCACACAGCTTAACTACTTTACGACACGCAACCGGGAGCGGATAACAGTTAGATATACTTTTGTATCTTCCCTTTACTTCTGCGTAGGCTATAAGGTTTTTATCTTTATCAAATATTTTATAATCAATATCATTGGGTCCTAACTTTTTGTATGAACCTTCAAATCTTTTTACAAAATATTCTACTGCCCTTCGTTCTCTAGTTATATCTGTATTAGATTCAAATCTCATTTCATTAAGTATACATATAGTAGAGTTGCTATAACTCCCACATAACTTATGAATAAAGCTCTCATATTATTTTTATATTTATTTTTCATAATGTATTTCTGTATGACATCTGTTGCAAAGCACTACACATTTATTAATTTCATTAAGAATCTTATCCTTAGCAAAGCCACGATGAACTCCATCGCCTACCATAAATGATTTATTATTTTGTGGATGATGAAAGTCTAAAGCTTTAGGTGAAAAATTAGGATGAGTATCTTTTGAGTATCCGCATTTGCTACATTTTAATTTAATTTTTATTTCATTTAACCAATCTTTTCTTTCTTTTCTTCGGGTGTGTTTGTATTTTGTTTTACACGACTTACATTGTGTGTCCAAATACTCTTCACCTTTGAGGTTGAACTTGCCTCCCCCATAAAATTGGGTGATTGGTTTTTCTTTTTTGCAAGTTCTACATTTTTTCAAACTTCATCCTCTAACGAATCGTGTAGGGACTTTAGCCTTGATATTAAAAGTTTTATTTCAGCTTGAGTTTCCTTGTGCTCTCTGTCACATAAAGATTCATAGATTATAGTATTAGAGTCGTCTAGCTCGTCCATCAATTTATTGATGAAGACTATACGTTCATGCTCTAATCCTGTTATTCTCATTGTTTAGCTCATAAATTATTAATAATTTTTGGATAATTCTAGCTCTTCTATAGTTTTTTTTAATTTTAAATTTTGTTCAATCAAATTTTCATTCTCTTCAATTACCATATCATACTGAGAATCTAGCTTTAAATATGCGTTTAATAACTCACGTCTTGTGTAGTCTACGACAGGGAAGTATTGATTCTCAAATATCCTTAAACAGTTTTCATAACTATGCTCTAAGTCTTGGTCTTGTTTAAAATAAAACGGTGCATTGTTTACGAGGTAAAGAATAGTAGCGTGATTTTTATTTATAGACTTTGCTATCCTTACAAGTCCTACTCCTCTTTTTCTAAGTATATAACTATATATTAATCTTGCATTAACATACTCTGCTTTTCTACATTTATCTAATATGTCGAGCTCAAACTCTGTATCAACTATCGTTTTCAGGTATCGTATCTGCCCATCTGTAATCATAATTTAATTTAATTGCTTTGTTTTCATTATAATAATCTAAGTAATCATCCACATCTATTTGATGTAGGTCTAAAAATACAGGAGCCACATCTTCAGAATGAATATATTCTACTACAAAATACATAGGATTTTTCAAACTCTGACAAACTAATGCAATTTGTTGCTCCCAAAAATCTACTTGTGGTAAGTCAGAAGCTATGCGGTCAACTTGTCTTGCCACATCAAAACCTACCTTAGAAGGTAAGTCTCTAATTTTATCGACAAACCAATCGTCTACCTCGTAGTGCTTAGTCTCCCCTATAAATTTCTGTCTTAGCATAATCTTTTAATTCTTTCAGTCTATATTGCTGAAGCTCTGATACTTTTCCTTTAGCCGTTTTACATTCTACAAACAAAACATTTGTATCCTTAGGTATTGCTATTAAATCCGGTATACCATTCTTGTTTGTAACTGTAAGCTTAATAACATAATACCCTTCAGCTTCTAACTGTTTAATTCTTTTCTTTTGTATTTGTTGCTCGGTCATTATTATAGTCAATTAAAAATCCTACAGCTACAATCACATTCATTCCTATCGACCCAAGCAACTCATACAGTTCGTGAAAGTTGTGAATAGACAAATGAATATGACCTACCACCCAAAAAGGTATGGCTAAATTTTGGCTTATCCAAACCAATAGAAACTTTAAGAACCTCATACTACAAAGATAATAAATCCTTCTTGAAGTGATTAACTGTATAGTCCTTCTTCTTAATTACAGTTTTATATATGTCATTTTCTATTCCGTCTTTAGCAAATATCCAATACACATTGTTCTTTAACCTCTCTTTGGTTGTCATTCTATCACGTGATTGCCAATAGGAGGTGGCACTAAAGTCTATGTTATAGTAGACTAAGCAGTCTGCCTTAGATAAACTTATACCTTCCCTCCCACTAACAATCTGAAGAGCAATACATTTATTAGTTGAATTGAATTCATCAAGCTCCGTAGTCAAAGTACCACTATAAACTTCTTTCAAAGCTTTTAGTTCTTGTCTGAACTTATAAAAAATTGCTATCTTCTTTCCTTTAAAATATGATTTAATATATTCTGCCTTACTTAAATCAAGAACAGCACCATTGTTGGTTTCAAAAATTATTGTTCCTGAATACAATTGATGTAATTTATTCATAAGCTTTGCAGGTGTGTCGCCTAAAATTAATTCTTCTTTCCCCTCTACAATATGGTGGCGTTTCAATCTCTTAGCTATATCATAGGTTGATTTTTTCATCTCAACTTGTAACACCCTCTCGGTGGTTTCCACTTTAAATCCTGCCGCTTTTTGTGTGTAGCTTATGGTGTAGGGTTGCATCGTTCTAAGAATACTAGTCTTTGCATTGCTATAATCATTTATATACATAGAGTTTATTTTTTTTCGTGTAATCTTTACGTAGTCTTGTGCAAATGCATAAAAATTTTTGAAGTGGTTGAATGGATTAGCAGGAATACCATACACCTGATGATACATTTGACTGTAACTTTCAGGTGTTGGAGTTCCCGACAACAAACAAACACAACAATTATAATTTTTAATAAAGTCCCTTACAGCCTTAGCTCTCTTACTTGGTTTAGGGAATGCACCCAATCCGTGTGCCTCATCAAGCACAAGGAAATCGCATCTGTTAATCAACAGCTTATGCATTGATTCATAGTTTATTATTTCAATTTTGAATGCAGGATTAAGAAGTTGGTAGTCATCTACTATGGATGATATAGCTTTCTTTTTAGTTAAGAAGACTACGTTTTTAAATCCACAAGCTTGTGCTATTCCTAAAGCAGTAAGTGTCTTGCCTGTTCTAACTTCCATAGCTAGATATACAAAACCATATTTGTTTACAATTTCTCTAGCCTTGTGTATTATTTTCGCTTGATACTTCCTCCAAGATAGTTTCATAGTGTTTTATAGTGTTTATTATTCTTTGTCTTACTTTCTCATCTTCTTCCGTATTGTACACATACTCGTGTGTTACAATAGCTTTTTTCCCTCTGCCGTATTTTATTTCTTCTGTCTTAAACATTACCTTTTTTAAAATCAAAGTTTGTTTAAGTGATTCTTCTGCTCTGAATCCTTTGTCCTCATAAACAGAACCAAGGAATAAAGGTTCATTGGATTTGTTCATCGTTTATATATTTTAAAATCTTTATACACTTTTCATATTCTTCAATCTCACTAAAGTAATCTCTCATATTTTTAAGAATATTAATAGTAATGGGTTTAGCAGGGTGGTGTATAAAATACCCTGAGTCTTTAGTTATTAATTGAGTTGCGTCTTCATCATTAATTATTACATCATAAGAGTTTCTAAAAGCGATATCAATGTTATCTTCTATGCTCATAATAAATTTGATTGAGTGTTTACTTCATCAACTCTTTTCATTCTCATCCATCTACCATGGGTGTCTCTTCCTTGTTCCGGAGAACTACCTGTTAAAAATATTGCGTAGGATACCATCCATTTATTAAATTTAATTCTAGAAATTGTAAGCTTTGCCTTCGGTCCATAGTCAGGATACTCTTCAATAAAATCATAGTAACAATCTTGTAAAGTAATCTTAGTATCTTTTTGTAACTTTTCATTCCGCAATGAACCATTTATTACACCACACCATTCTATAAAATCGTGGCAGGTCTCAGCAGAAAGTTGTCTTATCTTTAAATTTACAAATTTACTTTTAATTAATCCCTTTGATAAATAAGTTTGAACACAACTAATCATATAGTTGTCAAAGGCACACCATTCATCATCATTCCAATCACCAAATAATAATTTTTTAAACTCATCCAAAGGGGTGTAGTTTTTATTATAGTGTTGGTGTAATTCTAATTCCCACTTACGTCTTGCAAATGAATTACCTGCTCCTTTGATAGCGTAGTTTGTAGTGATGGCTATCTTTGGTGACTTACTAAATGGAATTTTAATTGCATCTTTATTTTTCTTTTCTAAAGTCAAGCCTTCAGTTACCACACTAAACAATCTCTCAAAGTCAAATGCTTTTTTCACATCATCGAATACAAGTATCTGTGTGTCTGCTGACACTAATTGATAAGCAAAGCTACGTTCAAAGAAAAAAGATTTACCATCTATGGTTACAACCTTTTTCATCTGAGCTAAAGCATTCATAAATATTCCTTTCCCTGTTCCCCCTTCAGGATTATCTGATATGACTTCATCATTTAATATTACCGCAGGACAATAGCTTAAGTTCTTATGTCCGTGCATTAAAAAACCTATAGTAGATTCCATAGATAGAATCCTGTCTTCTTCATTCTTACATATGTGAGATACAAAAGTTTTATAATCAGCCTGATTGTATTCACATACATTAAAGTTTCTATTTATAACGTGGTCTTTCCAAACATAACCACCCAAGTCTAAGTAATCTAATATTTCTAGATTGTCTTTAGTAATTTTAACTGCACAGTTTTTAAAGTATAAGTAAGATGTTTGCCTTGAGTCTTCAATAAAATATATATCTATAGTAGAAAGCAACGATAAAAATTCCTCTTTGAAAAACCTTGTGTTGTCAGCAAAGTAATTATATATACTTGCATCCTCTAATTCAAATAAACTATTTAAGATAAAATCTTTTATTTGCTTCTCATCTGTGTGGTCTATAAGATTGTTAGTTACTTTTACAAACACATAATTTTTACTACCTTCAGGACAATACTTATAGAATCCGTTGTCTTCTAAAAATTGTTTAAACAATATATGTATTACTTTTATTACTCCCTTGTCACTCTTTGTCCAAAACTTCTGCTCCTTGTTCTCTTCATCCACTCTTTGTAACACCGAATTAATGACCTCATCTTCTACTTCGGTATCTCGAAGTTGACTTCTAATTTCTTTTTTGGATACACCACGTCTAAGTTTTATCTTAATGTTGTTTATTCTTTCTTCGTCTTCATAATATTTGGTTCCAAAGTTTTGAGTTTGTGCATAAGCAGACTCAATAGTGTTTTGTATTTCTTTTTGAGTAAAATCTTTTGTTTGATAGTTAGTTAATACGTAACTAGCAAGTGATTTATTTATTCCAAAGTCATTAAAAGCAGAAGCTAAAACAAAAGTGTTGTTGTTGCGTTGCCCTTCATTCATGGGGTATTTCTTCAGCCACCACTTAGTAAGTATCTCTACTATTTTGTTTTCGTCTGTGATTGGAATGGTAGGAAGGTCTCTTAGTGAATGCTTCTCTTCATACTCTCGCTCTTCTATCTTGTCCCACTCGCTAGAGTTTTCGTTTATATATATAAGAGGGTCATAACTTTCGTAACACACACGAGACAGGTTCTTACAAGTAACATCAAACCTTGGGTTATCAAAATGTTTTGCTAATGAATTGAAATAGTTAACGTGGTTCTCTGCATCCTTTGGTATCTTCACCAACACCTTCAATCCTAATCCTGATGGGGAAATAAATACTGAGTATACAAAATTATTTCTTGTAAGATTTTCTTTGTCCTGTAATAACTCCTTGTTCTTTTCGTACCCATCAAAGTCAAGACATATTATTCCTGTGTGTTCTAGTATGGATGAGTCGTTTCTTTTATTAAATATTCCGGAAAAACATATAGCAGGTAATTTTTTCTTTAGCTCATTCCTTTCGCTCTTTCTTTTTTCTGCTCTAATTTGTTTGACAAGTTCTTTAGTAGAGCCTTCTTTAATTCTTTTAAGTATGTGTTTGAGTGGTCTATGGAATGGTGTGTCAGTTTCTTTTATGTTTTTAAATATAGTGATTTTCTGTTCTGATGTCATTATTATAGTGGTTTATGTCGAGTCTATGTTGAGTTTGTGTTAAGTTTCTCCTTGATTATCAATGAGTTGTATACTATGTTAACTTTTTACCCTTGTATACAAGAAAAAATAAAAAAAAAAGATAAATAAAATAAAGGAAAGAGCCAAGACAAAACTCGTCAGCTTGACTCTCCCTTATTTATTTAGAAGGGAAGGTCAGCCTTCTCCTCTTTTGCAGGTGCATTCTTAGGAACAAAGGTGTCAAGTTCTAAGTAGTAGTTACCACTCTTAGCTTGATTACAGTTGAGGTTTACCCAACCACCCTTTGCGTATTTCTTAAGGAATGCAATAGCATCATCTACTTTAACAGAAATTCTACCGACAACGAAGTCCGGGGCATTTTCTCTTTTCTTAAACGAAAAGCCGTCTGCAAAGATTTTTTCTTCAGTTTGTGCCATAATTTATAATTTTTAATTTTAATATTGTGTTCCATTATTTTATTGGTTTGGACTAAAAACAAATTGTAGTCCCGAACATCATTAAATTCCAATGGAACTTCAAGAATGAAATGAGTTCTTTTCTTTTTTACTATCCTATATAGTCGCCTTGAGATAGTGTAACTTAATATCTTTTGTTCGACCTTCACCAAAGAAAGTCTTGTAAACTTCAAGAGCTTGTTCCACTTTAACTTTACCTCTTTCATAGCTCTCATCAGATAGTTCGTACATCCCCATAACTTGCGTAGACTTATCAATAACGAGAAACAAAATAGGTTTACCGAATAGCTCACGATATATATAACCTTGTGAATCATAGTTGTAATTATAAATTGAATTTTTAAATTTTGTTATGTCGCCACTTGTTTTCAGGTCAATCACATAATCTTTATGAACGATGTCTGCCTTACCTTTCCATAACGCTCCACCTTCATGTTCACCTATGTTCTTTACATTAGGTATTTCATATTGATTATCAGGGTGTTGAATTAAATCATAAAAATCTAAGTGACCAAGCATAGTCTCGCACCATTTGTCAACCATTTCTTTTTCAGGCTGAAGCATAGCATAAGGAATCAAATGCTCGGCACAAAATTCCTTGTATGCTTTAGAATTTCTGCTACTTACATTAGCTATTAGATAATCTCCTAGCTTCTCAGGTTCTAACATCTTACAATGAAAATATCTTCCCATGATAAAAGTTTTGTTATCAGGTTGAGGTACCCCATATAATTGTGGGTTCTTTAGAAGTATACTGATATCAGAATTAGACAGGAACTGCTTACCAATTCCTGTATAATATTCTGTGTCAGATTTAAGAAGGTTAAGTACTTTTTTAGTTACCTTTTTCTCCATCTTGTAGCGTCTTTTTTATAGTGTTTTTAACTTTGGTAGTTACTTTATATTTCATTCCAATGTTTTTTACTATCCACTCAAGACCTTTGCTCTTGTTGGCTACTACATATTTAAGAACATCTACCATCTTCTCATCATTCAAGTCCATCAATACTTCTTTTGGTTCTTGATTTGCTATAGCGTTCTGCACTTCTTCTGCTGATGCTACTGAAGTATCTAGTCCGATACCAAAGTTAGCTAAAGCTCTACCCCATGCTGATGTTTCGCAGTTCTCTACATAAGATGTTTTGTTTATGAAGGTACTACCTTTTTCTTCCTCTGCCATTCCTGTAGCAATGACCCTACCATCTTCATTTATAATAGTTGCGAGGACAAGGATTGACTTGTCTGTTTTCTCTAACACTTCTGATGTTAAAGAATAGTTAGGGTATGTACTCCTAAAGTAACGCAGTCTCTCGTTGACTTCAACATACTCTTTACCTTTAATGTTTACTGATTTTAATTTATTCATAATGTTTCATTTAATTTTTCTCTAATATAATTATATTTATTTAAAATTCTAACTCTAGCATTCTTTAAAGATTTGATTTGTTTTGGGTTTTTCTTTCCATTAATTTCGTTCTTCATTGACTGCTCAATCTTATTAAGTTTGAACCGATAATTATCTAACGCAGTAATATAAACTCCATATCTCCATCCCTTCTCAAAAAACGGGTCGAGTTTTGTGACCTCTTTATAAAAGCCACCACCCCTTGATGTGTTCCAAATAGAAACGCTATCCGTATCGTGGTCATAAACTATTTTAATTCCAAATACTAAACGTGACTCATAAGAACTGCCGTCAAGAGTAGACGCATAAGAATCTTGCAAAGCTTCCTCCCATATGTCTTTAAGACTTATTCTGTGCATCAAAAAGAAGTGTAATTATCAATTTCTTTGATGACATTAGCATAATCTGTATCCTCTTTTTTCAATTGTTCTACACATTGAATGCCGTGGATTATACTTGAGTGACCTATCTTATAACCTCGTGTATGCATATAATCTTTTATATATTGCAACCTCATTGGTCTGTTATAACACAGATAGTAAAGTAAATGCCTTGCATCCACAATACCTCTCTCTTTTGTCTTCTCAAATATTTGGTCTTCCTCTAGGTTATATAGATTTGCAACCTCTGTAACATAACTGTTAAAAATATTTATCTTCATTTTTTTTTCTTTTTAATTAATTCTTCTTTCATTACTCAAATTCTTTTAGTTTTTCCTTCTTGCCCTCAATAAGCATATCTTTAATTCTATTATCTTCTTTGCGTATTTGCACAAGAAGAAGGATTAAGTATCCCGTAATATCTCTTATGGTATCTACACCACTTTCATCTTTCATAGGGTCACTACCCATATGATTTATAGAAAGCTTTTTAATTCTACTAAGCTTATCGTCTATACGGGCAAGTAATCCTTCTTTAGCAGAAAGTTTGCTAAAAATTTGCGGTGGATTATGAGCAGTATCTCCGTACGCTTTATTTTTTTTAAGCAGTAGCAGGACTACATCCCTCGCTACTTCTTTTATTAATTCTTCCGTTGTTTTCATAGGTAGATTTTAATTGTTCGAGACCATCTAACATACTATCTACGTTAGTAGCTACATAATTTGGAATGTCGTCAATGAATTCTTCAGTACCATCATCCCATTTAATTTTAATTGTCCAATGTGTTATTCTTGCCATATTATATTAATTTAATTAAGTCAGATAATTTTATATACCAATGTCCGTCACGTAAATATCTTTCGCATCGGCTCCATAGTTTAGGCTTATGTTTTTTTATATATCCAAGCTCCATACCTACTCGCAGATTTAAGTTTATCGCTTCAAACAATTCGTCTTTGCTTTCAATAAGAGACTCAGTCTCATCATCATATAAGACATATAGTTCAATCGCTTCCGATTCGTATAAGGATTCAGCTTTATCGGTGACATCCCACCAACTAAAGCCATCTGAAAATGTTATTAATCTATTCATAAATAATCTTTACCTGCTTCACCAAACTGCTCTTCAATAACCCTATGCATCTTATCATATATAGACTCAAAGATTTCATCTGAAGTTAACACTTCATCTAGGACTCCCAAAGCCTCATCATCAGACAAGACAGATAGATTTTTCTGTACGTCTGAAACGTGCCATAAGTTTTGTATATAATAACCAACGTCTTCTAACAGATTCATAGCATTATTAACTGTATCTTCGGTTACTTCAGTTAAGTCAGCCTTATCTTTTTCTAATTCTTCTAGATGTTTGACCAACATATCAAGTCCTGATTTGACTCCTTTATATTTTGCTCCGGAAAGATGTCCGTTTACCCATTCATCATCTGATTTTATATCAGATACTATGTTTTTTATTTGTGTAAGTGTTATCATATATAATTAATTAGTTATTACTGATTGATGTGCATGAACAAACGTCTTTAGTAAGTATGGATTACCTTCATCGTTACCACCTATACTCCAAGTATTTAACTTGTTCATAGTGTAACTTCTGTCATAAGTTTTCCAATCATAAATTCGTAGGATATAAAACTTCTCGCCATCATATACTTCAATCGCCCATTCAACTTGTACTTTCGAGTCACCACTCTCTCTTGGGTATGTAGGTTCTCCAAAGATGTCGATTAATTCTTCGTAGGTTACATCGTTTAATGTCCCTACTTTCCAACTGCCACCATAGGCGTCATCATCGTTGGTTAATGTTTTGAAGGAATAACCTTCATAAGATAATAATTTTGTCATAGTGTTTTAAATTTAAGTTAAACAATATTACGAAAAGAATTCGACATATGCAAATATTTTCGTAGTTTTTTTTAAAAATTGATTTTATTTTTGTTATTATATATTTTTAAATAATTTTGGTATTTGGAATCCGAGGGACGATAGACATCTACTCGCCCCCCTTCAACACTAACTACACAAATTACCTTGGTCTTAAGTAGTTTTATTTCTCTCTTCATTCTTGTGGTATTAATACATCAGTTAATTCTGACCCAAATAGATTTTGGAATACGTCACGATTATTCCTTGGCTTCCACGTTGAATCAAAGAATCCCATTAGTCTTATTTCTCCTGTTCTCCTTGCGTAACTTGGGTCTATAAATATTTTATTACCTTCTTTCATATCTATTACAAAAGCTTCTGTGCCATATCGACTCCAACCTGTTATCTTATGAGTTACTTCTTCACTCGACACGTTTTGTTTTGTTGGTTCTATACCGAACAAATCTTTTATATCTTGCTTGGCTTGTTGGTATTGCGTTTCTTCCTTTGCCATTTGTATCAAAGCTTCTCTGTTCCTTCTTTCAGTCTCACGACAATAACACATAAAAGTATTAAGCTTTACTTCTCGTCTATTCTCCCCAACTTTGTAGCTTGAAAATGTCATATGTTTTTCGGACTTACCTTTCTTTCTATTCCACTTGCTAGTCACAGTACAGGACTGAAGTAAATCTACTTCCTGTTCCCTTCTCTCTCCATATGCATTCAATTTAAACTTTAATGTTGCATTAGGGATTGTTAAATCCGTTTCAGTATCGTTGTCATTGTAGTTAGGATAAAGCTTAAGAGATAAATTATTTAAACCCTGTGTCATTCCTTCGATATACACTCTCTCATAGTTCTTATCGTATTCGTAGGGACAAGGAAATTTGATTGATGGAAATTCATCTGTACCTCCTGTTGGTTGCCAATTAAGATTGGTATTAATTTCGGTATGTTTTATCATCCCATTATTTTC
>CENJ01156223.1_pt1 | contig 20217 bp, 17 predicted proteins | sample 356161 | NCBI WGS metagenome assembly CENJ01 (sample SAMEA2619531, study PRJEB7988) | marine metagenome | biome: marine biome (ENVO:00000447); feature: surface water layer (ENVO:00002042); material: "saline water (ENVO:00002010), including plankton (ENVO:xxxxxxxx)" | depth 5 m
AAATTGGTTATTATAAATCAGCTGAAATAGCAAATTTTGCTTTCAAGGAAAATATTTCTCTTAAAGAAGCAGCAAAAAAATTAAACTATATTTCAGAAGAAGACTTTGATAAGTGGGTCAAGCCTGAAAATATGACCGGTAATGACAAAAATTAGTTTTAAAAAATTTTCAAAAATTGATACTGAAAAATTCAAATCTTTAAACGTAGAATGGTTAGATAGATATTTTAAGGTTGAACCAATCGACGAACTAGTATTAAATAATCCCGAGAGAGAAATTATCGATAAAGGAGGTTTTATCTTCATGATTCAAAAAAATTATAATACCATCGGTACTTTCGCATTCATTAAAAAAACTGAAAAGATTTATGAGTTTAGCAAAATGGCAATAGTTCCTGAGGAAAGAGGGAATGGTTATGGCAATATGGCTATGGCATTTTTAATTGAATTTGCAAAAAACAAAAAGTGGTCAAAGCTAATTCTTTATTCAAACACAAATCTTAAAAATTCAATTCATTTATATAGTAAGTACGGATTTAAAGAAATACCATTAGAAAAAAATGTTATATATTCTAGAGGAAACATTAAGATGGAACTAAGTTTAGTCCAATAAAAAATCTTGAATAATTTTAAGACTTTCATAAGGTTTCTCCTCCATTGGGATGTGTCCTGTATGACTCATGATTGAAACTTTAGAATCTCTGATCATTGATTTGAATTTTTGGGCAAACTTTACATTTATCCACTCATCATTTTCTCCCCATAATATGAGAGTTGGAGATTGAATTTTTTTTAACCTTGAAGTATAATCAACATAATTAACTAACGCTCGATCAATAAAAGCTTGCCTATTACCTTCTCTTAAATTTAATTTATAATATCTATCAATAATTGATTTTGATATAAGTTTATCATCATAATAAACTTCTTTCAATGATTTTTTTATTAAAAATTTAGCTGATGTTTTTTTTACAAGAAAATTTAGAAATTTATTTCTTGCTATTTTAATTACGAAAGGTATCTCAACCATTTCAAATCCAGACGAATTAATCAAAATTAATTTTTTTATTTTTTCATCGTAAAAAGATGAATATAACCAAGCAATTGATCCTCCTAAAGAATTTCCTACCAGATAAAATTTTTCAATTCCAACCAGTTCAACAAAGTTGTCAAGAAAGTCAACATAATCTTTAATTTCATATCTTTTATCTAAACGAGGTCCTGATAACCCAAATCCAGGCAATGTTATGCTTAAAACTCTGTAATTTTCCTTTAACTTTTCAGTCCAAAGATCCCAAGTATGTAGTGACGCGCCAGTACCATGAAGAAGAATTATTGGTGGTCCCTCCCCTTCATCTACATAATGAACAAGAATTCCATCAACTTTAATAAATCTTGAATTCTCATTTTTGAATTCTGCTTTTAAATCTTTGTAAGGTATATCTTTTGTAATGTTTGTTGTGATTAAAATCACAATGGAGAATGTAGCAAATATAGTTGCCACAAATATTTGTTTAAATTTAAACATGTAGATAAAAATTTAAACTCTTCCCTTGAGTGCGTTAAAAGCCCAAGAAACTGCATAAAAACCTAATCCTGCAACAGAGAAACCTATTGCATACTCTCTATATTTAAACAAACCTAACAGGATTAAAGCAGTACCTAGTATCCCCATACATAATGAGGAAATTCTAAATATTTTATTTTTGTTTAAGCTCATATAGAAAACTAATACAAATATCGATTTTTTAAATAAATTAAATCACAATAGATAAAAAATAATTAAAACAACTACTTAATAAATAATTTTTGTTTTCCAATTAGCCCATTTGTATTTTTTAGAAAGGAAAAAAATTATAATAGGATAAATTACAAAAACATATAGTAAAACTTCCTTGCTGAAATATGGATTCCCAGTAAATTTAAAAATCGAATATGTTTCAAATGCAGTCCAATCAGCAGTAACTAAAAGAGAAGCTACTAAGTTGTTTGATACATGAAAACCAGAAGACAATTCAATTCCCTCATCCATTAGAGTTACAACTCCAAAAAATAATCCAGTTCCTATATAATAAATCAATAATCCGTATCCAATCTTCTGAATTTCAGGATTAAGAATATGGAGTAAACCAAATATTGTAGAGGTGGTCAAGAGAGGTAACAATCTATTTTTAAAAAAAACACTAAACCCTTGCATTAAATATCCCCTAAAAATTAATTCTTCTACTATTGACTGGATGGGTATCATAGCAGTGGATATAAAAAAAAGAATTAAAAATTTTGAATAATTAAAATTCCATTCATAATAAATTGGATTAAAGAATATTTCAAGTGAGAAAATCGATAAACTTATTAGGGACCAAAGAATAAATGCAAATTTAAATCTTTCAAAGTCAATTTTTTTTCTTGAAGTTATTATTGAAATTAAAGGTCTAAAATGTATTTTTTTCAAAACAAACCATATCCCTAAAAAAGAAAAAACTGAAGGTATTAATAATAAGAATAATAATAAGTTTTTATCTAATGAAGAAAAAACGCCTAAACCATTAGAGTAAGTATTTATCTCATTAGGCAAGAAAAAAAACATAGGCGCTTGACCTAAAATTGAAAAAATTAAAACAATAAGTGAGCCAAGAAGATAAAATACTAAGGGTTTTTTTTCTTTACTAAAGTTTTCTAAAAAATTGTTTTTTTTAACTTCCATAAGTTTAAATGGAGAGTATTGTCAAAAGTAAAAACTAATAATTATGCCAAAACAGAAAAAAATTTGGTAGTAAATTGTTTGAATATTATAGTATACAAGTGACCTGTTTTTATAATTTTTAAACAACCCTACCGAGATAATCAATCCGTACAGTGCAAGAATTGAAATAATAATAGAATAAACATTTCCGTTAAAATCTGAAATGTTTTCTATAAACACCTCCTTTAATAAATGTGAAAGAAAAATTATTAATGTGATATTTAACAAAAATATCCATCTCGATAACTTTTTACCTAACAAAACAACCAGATTAATTTTTCCAGTAATTTTATCAGAATTATGATCTGGAAATTGATTTATGAATAAAATATTTGTTGTCAACAAACCTAATGGTAGCCCTATCAGGAGAAAATTTCTAATATCTTCGTAGTTCAAGTTAATAGTGTTTGTTGACATAGCAAAAGCACTTCCAATAGTTAAAAGAGGTCCAAAGCAGAAAAAAATAGTTAATTCACCTAAACCTCTTCTACCAGATAGCCTAATGGGTTTTGCAGTATAAAAATATCCTAGTGAAGTTGCTGTAAAAGCAATAAATCCCATTGCTATAATATTTGCAAATGAATTTGTAACCAGATAGCTATTGTAACAAACAAATACTAAAAAAATTAAGGAAGCAACAAGCATTATGTTGGCAAGCCTTTTGGTATTTTCTAATGATATTAAACCTAATTCTATTGCCCTACTTCCTCCTGATATTTGTGCACCCCTTAAAACTAAAGATTTGTCACCGACATTAAAATATTCTTTATTTGCTTCGTCTGTACCATGCTTGACATCAAAATAGTCATTATACAAATTCGAAAATAAGTGAAGAAAAAAAACTCCAGTAATGGATAGTATAGAATTTATAAGACTAAAATTTCCAGTAGATGATAAAAAATAAGAAACAACAACCATAGGCAAAATAGAGGCCAAAGTAAATCCCCCCCTTGTTATTGCGATTCCCCGAATCAATTTTGTTGAAATTTTAATTGGAATTTCTACTTTTTCACTTATTTCTTTTGTAATACCGCAATAACCAGTTTGACCCTTATCTTTACCATTTGCATAATTGGGAGTTATTAAAATTTCAGCATTAAATAAAGAACCATCTTTTCTTTTAAATCTGGTTTTGACAAACGATTCCCCTTTTTTATTAGCTTCATCTAGCCAACCTAAAACATTTTGAATAACTATATCTGCTTCTGAAAAAATTGAAACCCTTTTAATACCTATTAATTCATCCTTAGAATATCCAAACATATCAAGAGCTCCTTTATTCATTTCTTGAATTACACCCTCCATGTCGCAAATAATAACACTTTTCATAAAGTAAAATTTGGTTTTAAATATATGATATTATCTTATTAAAACATCTATTAGTAGACTCAATTAATAAGAAAAAAAACGCCATTAAATAATGGCGCTTAGAATTACTTTACTTCTTCAAAATCTACATCCTGTACATCATCTTTACCGGATTTATCTTTATCATTTTTTTGATTTTTCCCTTTAGGTTCATTTTTTGGCTCTTTTTGATTGTTAGCTTGAGCCTTGTACATTTCCTCGGAGGCACCTTTCCATGCATTATTAATTTTCTCTAACGAAGAATCAATTAGCTTTGAATCTTTACTCTCATAAGCAACTTTAAGTTCTTTTAATGCCTCCTCAATAGGTTTCTTTTTGTCTGCCGAAAGTTTTTCACCAAATTCCTTAAGCTGACTTTCTGTTTGGAAAATCATTTGGTCGGCGCTATTCAATTTATCGACCTCATCTTTAACTTTTTTATCTGCCTCTGCATTTGCTTCAGCTTCTTTTTTCATCTTTTCAATTTCCTCTTCAGTAAGTCCTGAAGACGCTTCTATACGAATATCTTGAGATTTACCAGTCGCTTTGTCTGCTGCTGTAACTTTTATTATTCCATTAGCATCAATATCAAAGGTTACCTCAATCTGTGGAGTTCCTCTTGGCGCAGGTGGAATTCCATCAAGATGAAATTTTCCAATTGTTTTATTATCTGCAGCCATTGACCTTTCTCCCTGTAGAACATGAATTTCAACGGAGGGTTGGTTATCAGCTGCGGTGGAAAAAACTTGAGATTTTTTTGTAGGGATAGTTGTATTAGCCTCTATAAGTTTTGTCAAAACACCTCCCATTGTTTCAATACCCAATGAAAGAGGAGTAACGTCTAAAAGTAAAACATCTTTAACATCACCAGTTAGTACCCCCCCTTGGATTGCTGCTCCAACAGCAACAACCTCATCTGGATTAACTCCCTTAGATGGTTTTTTTCCAAAAAACTTTTCTACTTCACTTTGAATTACAGGAATTCTAGTTGAACCTCCTACTAAAATAACTTCGTCTATATCGGAAGTACTTAAACTAGCATCATCCAAAGCTTTTTTTACAGGAGATATTGATCTTTTGACTAATTCATTGGATAATTGTTCAAACTTAGAACGAGTAAGAGAAGTTACTAAGTGTTTGGGGCCGGAAGGAGATGCAGTAACATAAGGTAAATTAATTTCAGTTTGAGCAGATGAAGAAAGCTCAATTTTTGCCTTCTCAGCAGCTTCTTTAAGCCTCTGTAAAGCCATAGGATCTTTCCTCAAGTCAATATCTTCATCTTTCTTGAACTGCTCAGCAAGCCAATCAATTAGCACCTGATCGAAATCATCCCCACCAAGATGGGTATCCCCATTGGTTGATAAAACTTCAAAAACACCATCTCCCAACTCAAGGATAGATATATCAAAAGTTCCTCCCCCTAAATCATAAACGGCTATCTTTTTATCTGATCCTCCTTTATCGAGGCCATAAGCTAACGCAGCAGCAGTTGGTTCATTAATTATCCTCTGAACTTTAAGTCCTGAAATTTCACCTGCTTCTTTGGTCGCTTGTCTCTGGGAATCGTTAAAATAAGCTGGTACTGTGATTACTGCTTCAGTCACAGATTGTCCTAAGTAATCCTCAGCTGTTTTTTTCATTTTCTGTAGAATCATAGCAGATAATTCTTGTGGAGTATATAATCTACCATCAATATCTACCCTTGGTGTATCATTATCTCCCTTAACTACTTTGTAAGCCACGGTAGAAGCTTCTTTATTAGATTCAGAATATTTATTACCCATAAAACGTTTAACAGAAGCTACAGTTTTAGTTGGATTTGTTACAGCCTGTCTTTTAGCAGGATCACCAACTTTAATTTCACCTCCTTCTACAAAAGCTATTACAGATGGAGTCGTTCTTTTTCCTTCAGCATTAGGAATAACCACAGGTTCTTTACCTTCCATAACGGACACACAAGAGTTTGTAGTCCCTAAATCAATACCAATAATTTTACTCATAACAATATTATTTAAAAAAAATTAGGCAATCTTTATGCCAGCTATTAAAAACTGACATGCTGTCATAATTTAATTTTTTTAAGTAAAACGATTTAAAAACTTAAATTTGTAGAAAAAAAGTCTTTAAAATGATCTTGAAAGGAAACAAAGGGTACAAAATTATTACAACAAAATCATTATTTGAAATGAAGCAAAATAATGAAAAAATTTCTATGCTCACTGCGTATGATTATTCTATGGCAAAAATAATTGACAGAGCAGGAATAGATGTAATTTTAGTTGGAGATTCCGCATCAAACGTTTTTGCTGGTCATGAAACAACTCTGCCTATAACACTTGATCAGATGGTTTATCACGCATCGTCAGTTGTTAAAGCTATTAAGAGAGCATTAATTATTGTCGATTTACCATTTGGCAGCTATCAATCAGATTCTAGTGGAGCCTTAAAATCAGCAATAAGAATAATGAAAGAATCAGGAGCCCATGCGGTTAAACTTGAAGGAGGAGAGTTGCAAAAACCATCAATTGAAAGAATTTTACAAGCAGGTATTCCTGTTATGGGCCATCTGGGTTTAACTCCCCAATCTATTTATAAATTTGGAACATATTCAGTTAGGGCGCAAGAAAAAATTGAAGCTGAAAAATTAATTAACGATTCTTTGCTTCTAGAAGAAATTGGTTGCTTTGGAATTGTATTAGAAAAAATACCAGCAAAGCTTGCAGCTAAGATAGCTTCTAAATTGAGTATCCCTATTATTGGAATTGGAGCCGGTAAAAGTGTTGATGGACAAGTACTTGTTATAAATGACATGTTAGGTATGAATAAAGAATTCAATCCTCGTTTTTTGAGAAGATATGCTGATTTGGATTCATTGATTAATAAAGCTGTCAAAAATTACTCTAATGACGTAAAAAAAGGTGACTTTCCAAGCAATGATGAACAATATTAGATTAGTAAAACAGAATTTAATATTCGAAGACAATCATTTACTAGTTTTTAATAAGCAACCTGGGATATTGGTGCAAGGAGATAAGACCGGGGATATTCCATTATTGGACATACTCAAAAATTATCTTAAAATAACAAAAAATAAAAAAGGAAATGTTTATTTGGGTCTAGTTCATAGGTTAGATCGAACATCAAGTGGAGTTATGGTTTTTGCTAAAACATCAAAAGCATTGTCTAGACTAAACAAACAATTTAAAAATAGAGAAGTTTTAAAAACTTATTGGGCTTTAGTTGAGGGAGTAGATATACCTAAAGAGGAAAAATTAATTAATTGGGTAAAAAAAAACCAAACAAAAAACAAATCTTTTGTCTCAAATAAAGAATTAAAGGGAAGTAAAAAAGCAGTTTTAAATTATATAATAATTAAAAGATTAAAAAATTATTCATTTATTCAAATTGAACTCGAAACTGGAAGACACCATCAAATTAGATGTCAAATAAGCCATCGGGGTTTTCCTATAAAAGGAGACCTTAAGTATGGTTCAAAAAGATCGAATAAAAATTCATGTATATATTTGCATTCAAGACAACTTACACTTTTTCACCCTGTCACAAAGAAAAGGTTAATATTTGTTGCTAAATGTCCAAAAGACTCTCTTTGGGAATCTTGCGAAGTGGTAAATTTTTAGAAGCCTTTTCTTGTATGATTTTAGATATCGGCATATTTAAAATTTTACTTTCTAGCCAAGATAAAATATCCAAATAAAGAAATGCTCTTCTTTCATAGGGATCGTTTTCATATGGTTTCAATTCTTTATGTAAACTTTTAAAATTTTCTTTCAATTCGTGAGGATATATATTACCTAAATTTCTAACAAATTTTATCATTAATTTTTGAACCTCATGTAAATCGTTCATTTTAATTAAAAACTTGTATGTATCTCTTATATGCTTGTCAATATCATAGTCAAAACCAGCTTCATAATGAGCTACCAAGTTTAAAACTCTAGTAAAACACAATAAATCCTCACGCATTTTCAGCTCTTTGTTTTTAACGATAAGGTTTAAGTATTTGATTGACTCTGCATACCGATCACAACCAAAATAGAGACACGCAATCTTGTAGTAGACTAACATTATGTGGTGAGGATCAATATGGTTTTTTAAATCATTAATTTTAGATAAAATTTTGGGAACCAATTTTAATCCATTTTGAAATTTACCTTCCATAAAAAGAAGGTTCAAGTGATTATTTGTTAAATAAAGGAAGGTCAAAGTTGAAATATTATCGTTTTTTGGAAATAAATCAGAATTAACAACTTCTTCAAATTTTACCAAAACCTCTTTAAATTTTTTTGGATACTTTATTAAAACCAAGGCTTCCATCAGGAAGTTGTTGGCTTTGAGATAGAAAACAGGATGAGACGAAATCATAGAGAAATTAGAGGCAAATAAATCAACCCATCTTCTAGAGAACTTGTAGCTGGATAAAAAATCTTGGATAAGTAAACTATACCAAACATTTACTTTACAGTACCATAATTTTTCTCTAAAACCCAATTTATTGTAGTTTACCTTGGGCATTCTTTCAAAAAAAAACTTTGTGATTTCTCTAAATTCTTCATCACTTTTTGCATAACCAGCTTTTATAAGTCTTTCGTATAATTGTAAGGAAAGATTTGATAGACTACTGCATAATTTATTTTCAGCAGATAATGACTTTGAGTGTTTAATCAGTTCGTCTGCCCTATTACTCATACTTCTAGTTATATACTGAGACTCTATTAATTTTTCAATTTCTACAATTTCAAAGGCAGAATATTTTTCATCTAATTCAATGGACATGTGCTTTGCCTTTTCTAATATTTTGAGACTTTGTGTGTACAATCCCTTTTGATATAAAACCGTAGCATAATCAATTTGCTCTCTTATTAACATCCTGTTATCTTGTAACATGGGATTCATTCTTAAGCATTGAAGTATTTGATTATAAAGATGTGCTTTGAGATTTGATAATTGTTGTTTCGTTACGAAATTTTTTTTTAATATTTCTAAATCATTGTATTTAGAAGATTTATCAAGTAAATTAAATAATTTAATAAATTTTGAATCCTTATTTGATTTCACCCTGCCCACAAACAATTTAAATTGTCTTTTTTCAGATTTAGACAAAGATTTTATCAAAAGAAAAAGGTTTTCTTTATTTTGTTTAGACATTGGAACAATTATTTTCGTAAAACTAGTAAATATAGCATTTTAAATAAAATTTTATCTACTTGAAAATAATAATAAAAAAAAGTAAAACGACTCCCCTATTGGCTAATTAATATTAATTTTGTATTTAAATTAAATGACGAACGACAAAGTATATATTTTTGACACCACTCTAAGGGACGGTGAGCAGGTTCCTGGGTGTAAACTCGATACTAAAAGTAAACTTTCAATAGCTGAAAGATTGGATGAGATGGGAGTCGATATTATTGAAGCTGGATTTCCTGTATCCAGTCCTGGGGATTTTAAATCCGTTAATGAAGTATCTAAACTTGTTAAAAATGCTAAAGTTTGTGGACTTACAAGAGCTGTTGAAAAAGACATAGATATTGCAGCTGAATCACTCAAAAATGCAAAATATCCCAGAATTCATACCGGGATAGGTACATCCGACTACCATATTAAACATAAATTTAATTCTACAAAAGAAAAAATTTTAGAGAGAGCCGCCTCTGCTGTTAGTTATGCGAAAAATAAAGTTGAGGACATTGAGTTTTATGCAGAAGATGCAGGAAGAACTAAAAATGACTTTTTAGCTAAAGTATGTGAAGAGGTAATTAAAGCTGGTGCAACAGTTTTAAATATTCCTGACACAACTGGGTACTGTTTGCCACAAGAATATGGAGAAAAAATAAAATATTTAAAAGAAAATGTTAAGGATATAGACAAAGCTATAATATCTTGTCACTGCCACAATGATTTGGGTTTAGCTACTGCAAACTCAATTTCAGGTGTTAATTATGGGGCTAGACAAATTGAGTGTACAATTAACGGAATAGGTGAAAGAGCTGGAAATACTTCATTAGAGGAAGTTGTCATGATTTTAAAACAACACCCTTCATTAAAACTTCAAACATCTGTTGATTCTAAATATCTATATAGTACAAGCTTATTGGTATCTGATTTGATGGGGATAATTGTTCAACCTAACAAAGCGGTAATCGGTTCAAACGCATTCGCACACAGCTCTGGAATTCATCAAGATGGAGTAATTAAAAATCGAGAAACCTATGAAATTATTGATCCAAAAGATGTAGGTGTAGACAAATCTTCAATTATATTAACTGCTAGAAGTGGAAGGGCTGCACTCGCGTATAGAGCAAAAAATATCGGTTTTGAATTAGATAAAATTCAACTTGATAAAGTTTACAATGAATTTTTAAAACTAGCCGATGAAAAAAAAGAAATTTATGATGACGATATACAAAAACTAGTCAAAAAATCTAATATCTAAATTATAATGAGTAAAAAAACCCTTTTCGATAAAATATGGGATTCCCATGTAGTAAAAAAAATTGACAATGGCCCAGACGTTTTATTTATAGATAGACACCTAATTCATGAAGTTACTAGCCCTGTTGCCTTTTTGGGCTTAAAAAATAGAAATCTAAATGTAATGTATCCAAATCTTACATTTGCTACTGCAGACCACAATACTCCAACTATTAATCAACATTTACCAATCAACGATCCACTGTCTGCTAAACAACTTCAAACTCTTAGCGATAATACTAAAAAACACGATATAGTATTTTGGGGGTTAGGTCATAAAAAAAATGGAATTGTTCACGTTATTGGTCCAGAATCAGGAATAACCCTTCCTGGAACTACAATTGTGTGCGGTGATTCACATACCTCAACTCATGGTGCATTTGGAGCTATTGCATTTGGAATTGGAACCTCTGAAGTGGAGATGGTATTGTCTACTCAGTGTATTATGCAAACAAAGCCTAAATCGATGAGGATTAATGTTAATGGGGATTTAGGGGATTCAGTAACTCCAAAAGATATTGCTCTTTTCATAATTTCTAAACTATCCACATCTGGAGCAACAGGTTATTTCGTTGAATATAGTGGAAATGTTTTTTCCGAAATGAGTATGGAAGGAAGAATGACCGTATGTAACCTTTCAATTGAAATGGGAGCTAGAGGAGGATTGATATCACCTGATAAAAAAACGATCGAATATGTTAAAAACCGTGAGTATGCACCTACGGGACAAGATTTAAAAAAGGCACTTGAATGTTGGTCTAAACTACACACAGACGAAGGAGCAGTTTTTGATAAAGAATATAACTTTAATTCATCTGAAATTGAACCAATGGTTACATTTGGGACCAATCCAGGAATGGGAGTGAGTATATCAGGGAAAATACCTAGTATTGATTCTAAAAAAAATAACTCATCATCGTATTTAAAATCTCTAAGCTATATGGGCTATGAAATTGGTGACAAAATGCTTGGAAAGAAAATAGATTATGTCTTTTTAGGAAGCTGTACAAACGGAAGAATTGAGGACTTTAGAATATTTTCAAAGATAACGAAGGGATTCAAAAAAGCTAATAATGTAACAGCTTGGCTTGTTCCTGGATCACACCGAGTGTTAAATCAAATAAAAAGTGAAGGAATTTTAGAGGATTTGGAATCTTCTGGTTTTAAAGTAAGGGAACCAGGTTGTTCAGCTTGCCTTGCGATGAACGAAGACAAAATTCCGCCTGGAAAATATGTAATTAGTACTTCAAACAGAAATTTTGAAGGAAGACAAGGACCAGGGGCAAGAACAATTCTCGCAAGCCCTGCCGTTGCTGCTGCTGCTGCCATAACAGGCAAAATCACTGATCCTAGAAAATTATAATCATGGCTTACGAAAGATTTAGAATTTTAGAGAGCTCTGGGGTTCCTTTAGAAATAGAAAATGTTGATACTGATCAAATTATTCCAGCGAGATTTCTAAAAGCTACTGAAAGGATAGATTTTGATAAAAATCTTTTCAGAGACTGGAGATATAACCAAAACAATACTCTTAAAAAAGATTTCGTTTTAAATAGTAAAATCTATACAGGAAAAATCCTTGTTGCAGGAAAAAATTTTGGTTCAGGTTCTTCTAGAGAGCATGCTGTATGGGCTATTTATGACTATGGATTTCGATGCGTAATCTCCAGCTTTTTTGCTGATATTTTTAAAAATAATTGTTTAAACATTGGGGTTTTACCAGTACAAATATCGGCTGAATTTCTTCAGTTGATTTTTGATTCAATTAAAAATAATCCAAGCATTAAACTAAAGATTAATTTAATTGAACAACAAGTTTCAATCTCTGGTTTATCGCAGAAAGAAAAATTTGAAATTAATCCGTATAAAAAAGAAAATATGATGAATGGTTTTGACGATATCGATTATTTATTAAATATGAAATCAGAAATTAAAAATTTCGCCAGTAAGAGACTTTTTTAAAAAAAAGAGATGAACGCCTTAACTAACAATTATATTGAAATTATGGATACAACCCTTAGGGATGGTGAACAGTCTTCCGGTGTCTCATTTTCTGCTACAGAAAAACTAACAATATCAAAATTATTAATTAGTGAGTTATCCGTTGACAGAATTGAAATAGCATCTGCAAGGGTTTCGGACGGTGAATTTAATTCTGTCAAAAAGATTTGTAATTGGGCTAGAGAAAATGAAAATTTAGAAAAGATTGAAGTATTGACATTTTTGGATGACGGATTATCACTAGATTGGATTAACAAGTCTGGTTGCAAAGTTCAAAATTTACTAACCAAAGGGTCATTAAATCACCTTAAAAATCAGCTAAATCAAAAACCTTACGAACACTTTGAAAAAATTGAAAAAATATTAGATAAAGCAGATAAAAATAAAATTTTGACTAATGTTTACCTAGAAGATTGGAGTAATGGAATGAAAAAATCCAAAGAATATATACTTTCTTTACTTGATTTTTTATCAAAAACCTCTGTGAAAAGAGTTATGTTGCCAGATACATTAGGAATTTTAACACCTAAAACAACTGCAGATTTTGTCAATGAAATTACTTCAAAATATTCAAAAATTCATTTTGATTTTCATGGTCACAACGATTATGATTTAGGAGTCTCAAATACTCTAGAAGCAGTTAAGAATGGAATCAAAGGAATACATCTTACAGTAAATGGGATAGGCGAAAGGGCAGGTAATGTAGCTCTTGAAAGCACGGTTGCTGCAATTAATGATTTTATTCCAAACATTAGAATAAATATTAATGAAGATTCACTTTATAAAGTCAGTCAGTTGGTTTCAACATTTACAGGTCACAGAATTCCTCCGAACAAACCAATTGTTGGATCAAACGTATTTACACAAACAGCTGGTATTCATGCTGACGGAGATAATAAAAATAATCTATATTTCAATGATTTACTCCCTGAAAGATTTGGACGTAAAAGAAGTTATGCCCTTGGTAAAATGTCCGGAAAAGCAAATGTTTTAAAAAACCTTGAAGAATTGGGAGTTACTCTAAATGAAGAAGACCTAAAAAAGGTAACTAAAAAAATTATTCAACTTGGGGATAAGAAGCAAAAAATAACAACATCTGACCTTCCATACATCATATCTGATGTTTTGAACAGTGAAGATAAAAAAAATGACATTAAAATTCATTCATATGTTTTAACTCATTCAAAAGGCTTAAAGCCCTCAACAACAATATCAGTTGATTTTTATGGAGAAATAATAGAAGAAAATTCGTCTGGTGATGGTCAATTCGATGCTTTTTTTAATGCATTAAATAAAATATTTAAAAAGAAAAAAATGAATCTACCTAAATTGATTGACTATTTTGTGCATATTCCTCCGGGGAGTAGTTCGGACGCTTTTTGCGAGACAATTATAACATGGAAAAACACCTCTTTTGAATTTACAACAAGAGGATTTGACACTGACCAGACTGTTTCTGCTATAAAAGCAACTGAAAAAATGTTAAACTCAATTGATGTAAATATATGAGAAAAAAAATTGCAGTTTTGCCTGGAGACGGAATTGGCCCAGAAGTAGTAAGAGAGGCTATAAAAGTCTTTAAGACAATTGGTGATAAATTTAAACATGAATTTATATTTAAAGAAGGAATTGTAGGCGCAGCATCTATTTTTAAAAACGGGGATCCGTATCCAGAAGAAACCCATAATCTTTGCGTAAATTCAGACTCAGTACTTTTTGGGGCAATTGGGCTACCAGAATTTGATAATAATCCGTCAGCAAAAGTTAGACCTGAACAAGGACTTTTAAAAATGAGAAAAAAATTAGGTCTATTTGCCAATATAAGGCCTACGTTCACATTTGACAGTTTAGTTGAAAACTCACCTCTAAAAAAAAGTAAAATTGATGGTACAGACTTAATATTTGTAAGAGAACTTACGGGAGGAATTTATTTTGGTGAAAGTGGTAGAAAAAACAATGGTGAGTCAGCTTTTGACACTTGCGAATATAATAGAGATGAAATAATTAGATTAGCAAAAAAAGGATTTGAAATCGCAGATAAAAGAAAGAAAAAACTCTGTTGTGTTGACAAAGCAAATGTCTTGGAAACGTCAAGATTGTGGAGAGAAACTATTCAAGAAATGGAAAAGGACTATCCTAATATTCAAGTTTCATATGAGCTAGTAGATGCGGTTGCGATGCGTTTAATTCAGTCACCAAAAAATTATGATGTTCTTATAACAGAGAATTTGTTTGGTGATATTTTGACTGATGAAGCCTCAGTAATTTCAGGATCCATGGGCTTGATGCCATCTGCATCAATTGGTGAATTTAATTCTTTATATGAGCCTATTCATGGTTCATTCCCTGAAGCTACAGCTAAAAATATTGCTAACCCTTTAGCTACAATACTTTCCGCTGCTATGATGCTTGAAATGTCTTTTAATCTTAAAATAGAGTCAGATTTAATAAAAAAATCGGTTGAAAAATCTATAAGAGAGGGTTTTGTAACTAAAGATTTATCCAGTTTTCAGAAATCTTTTTCCACATCCGAGGTTGGTGATAAAATTTGCGACTACATTAAATCAAGTTAACTTACAAAAGGTATTCTGTATTTATAAAGTTTGAATCTTTAGAATTTAACAAAGAGCCGATTATTTCATTGTTCTTAGGATTATCTTTAGCTGCTACAAAAGTTCTAATAGAAAAGGACCTGAGAGCATCATGGACACTTAAAGTACTAACAGCAGAATTTTTTCTCCCAGTGAAAGGGTAAACATCTGGTCCTCGTTGACATGCACTGTTCAGATTTACCCTACAAACTAAGTTTGCTAGAATATCAAGTAATGGGCCAATTTTAGATATATCATTCCCAAATAAACTAACCTGTTGTCCATATTCTGAGGCAGCCATAACATTTAAAGGTTCATCTATATCTTTGTAAGACATAACAGGAATAACAGGACCAAACTGTTCCTCATGATAAATATTCATATCAGTTGATACGGGATATAAAATAGCTGGATATAAATAGTTATGAGATAAGGTTCCACCTTTTTTATTTATAATCTTAGCACCTTTTTTAACTGCGTCATAGATTAAATCTTTCATATAATTTGCTTTATGCGGCTCAGGTAAAGGAGTCAAAAAAGAATCTTTTTCCCAGGGAAGACCATATTTTAAATTATCAACCGCTTTAGCAAATTTTTTATTAAAATCTTCAACTATAGATTCGTGAACAAATAAAATTTTTAGTGCAGTACATCTCTGACCATTGTAAGACAAAGTGCCTGATATACACTCCTTAATTGTCAAGTCCAAATCTGCATCAGGTAAAACGATACCTGGATTTTTTGCTTCTAAGCCTAAAACTAGTCTCAACCTATTTTTATTTGGATGTAAATCCTGTAAGGCAACCGCTGAAGAAGAATGTCCAATAAGTGCTAAAACGTCAATTTTTCCAGTTTTCATAATAGGAGAAGCGATTTTTCTACCCCTGCCAAATAAAATATTAACAACCCCAGGAGGGAAACTTTCTTTAAAGGCTTTAAGAAGAGGTGTTATTAATAAAACACCGTGTTTAGCTGGCTTAAAAACTGCAGTATTTCCCATGATGACGGCTGGTATTAACAAACAAAAGGTTTCATTTAAAGGGTAATTATATGGTCCCAAACATAAAACTACACCCAAAGGTCCTCTTCTTATGTGGGCATAAATACCAGATTGTTTTTCAAATTTTGCACTTTTTCTATCGATTTCCTTGTAGGCTTCAATAGTATCATATATGTAATCCACCGTTCTATCAAACTCTTTATAGGAGTCAGTCTTATTTTTAGAAATCTCCCACATTAATAGGTTTACAACCTCTTCGCGGTAATTTTTCATTTTACCAGCAAACTTTTCTAAACACTTTATTCTTTCCCCTACCCTCATTGTAGGCCACTTCCCTTTACCTCTATTAAAAGCATTTACAGCAGAATCTAAAGCTTCGAGTGCTGGCTCAGTTTCCATGTCAGGAATTGACCCCAAAAGTGTAGGTTTAATTTCTCCGTCTTTGTTTCGTGTATAAATATTTGAAAAAACCTCACTTGATTTACCAGACCAAGTTTTAAGTTTTCCGTCAACAAGGTAAGTTTTACAATCAACAAAATTTTTATAGGATTCGTTGGAATCTGGTTTTGAAGGTTTTACAATCATTGAATTTTTTTTCGAAAATAAAAAATTTAATTGTAAGTAAAAAAAGCTTGACAAATCAATTTTAAAAGTTTTACTTGTTAATTTTAATTTAATATCTTTTGAAGATATTTATGATCAAAAAAATAGGTTTAATATTAGGTCCAGTATCTTTTATATTTTTCAATTTTATAAGTTTTGAGAATATAGATGAAAAAGCCTCTATAGTTATCGCTCTAGCTTCATGGATGATAATTTGGTGGATTTCGGAAGCGGTTTCAATTTCTGTTACTTCACTTTTACCTCTAGTAATATTTCCATTGTTTAAGGTAATGGAAATAAATCAGGTTGGGGCAAATTATGGAAGTTCTATAGTTTTTCTCTTCTTTGGAGGATTTGTTTTAGCTCTGGCACTTGAAAAGGTTGATCTACATAAAAGAATTGCTCTTACAATAATAAATAAAACTGGAACTTCTCCAAACAGAGTTATTCTGGGTTTTATGATTGCAACTGCCTTTATGAGCATGTGGATATCCAATACTGCAAGTACAGTTGTAATGCTTCCTATTGCCTTATCAGTTATAAATCTTTTAATTGACAATAAAAGAGGTTTCTCAAAAAGCGAGAAAAACTTTTCTCTAAGTGTAATGCTTGGAATAGCTTTTTCAGCAAATTCAGGTGGTATAGCTACAGTGATTGGGACACCTCCGAATTCTGTTCTAATTGGGTTGTTGGAAAATGAATATAAGATTGAAATTTCATTTCTTAATTGGATGGCCATTGGCCTTCCCTTTTCAATAACATTATTGACTATAATTTACTTTCTATTAACTAGGGTACTTTTTAGAAATGAAAAAATAAAATTTAAATCCTCAACAACACTAATTAAAAACAAATTAAAGGAGCTTGGGAAACTGAGTAAAAAAGAAAAACATGTATTAGTAATATTTGGGATAACAGTTTTTTTGTGGATTTTTAGAACGCTTATAAATAAATTAATTCCTGGATTGAAGCTCTCAGATACAATTATCAGTGTGGGGTGTGCAATTGCTCTATTTGCAGTCCCTTACAAATTCTCAAAATCTGAGTTTATATTAAATTGGAACGATACAAAAAACTTAGCTTGGGGAATACTTATTCTTTTCGGGGGTGGACTTGCTTTGGCAAAAGGAATGTCCGAAACTGGAATTGTTTCTCTTATTACAGATACTATTTCTGGTGCTAACTTAAATATCTTATTAACAGTATCTCTTTTAATAACCATGATGTTATTCATGACAGAGTTAATGAGTAATGTAGCTTTAGTAGCTGTCCTTGCACCTGTTATGGCTGGAATTGCTATCGGTTTAGAAATTCCCATTTTGCACCTTTTAGTTCCAATAACTATAGCTAGTAGCTGTGCTTTTATGTTACCAATGGCAACTCCACCAAATGCTATTGTATTTGCTAGCGGTTATGTTAAAGTTTCAGAAATGGTTAGGGCTGGAATTCTTATAAATATTCTATCAATACTACTACTGATTTTGATGTATAAATTTTTTATCCCTTTGATCTTTAACTAGATTAGATATTGAAATAGATCTGGCTTCTCATTTAAATACTCACCATAAAAACCACTCTCTTTCATTCTTTTAATAAGAGGTGTTAAATCGTTTTTAGATTTCAGTTCAATACCAACGACGGCAGGAGCAACAACTCTGTTACTTTTCTTAGAGTACTCGAAAAAAGTTATATCGTCTGTAGGACCAAGTATTTCTGACGCAAACTTTTTCAAAGAACCAGCTCTTTGAGGAAATCTTACAATAAAATAATGTTTTAAATTACTGTAAAGAAGGGCTCTTTCTTTAATTTCTGGAGTTCTAGTGATATCGTTATTTCCTCCACAAATAATGGTACCAATTTTTTTTCCTTTAATTTCGTCTGAGAATTGATCAAGACAGGCAAGAGAAATTGCACCAGCAGGCTCTACTACAATACCTTCCTTGTTATATAAATCCAAAATTTCTTTACAAATTCTTCCCTCGTCAACCGAAATAGTTTTATCAATTAAATCTTTACAATAATTAAAGCAAATATCTCCCATCTTTTGAATAGCAACACCTTCCGCAAACTTATCAATCGTTTTTAACTGTGTATTTCTATTATTCTTTAAAGATGTTATAAATGAGGTTGCACCTGAGGGTTCAACACCTACTATTTTAGTTTTTGGTGACAACTTTTTAAAAACTGTCAAAAACCCAGAAACAAGACCTCCACCACCAACAGGAATAAACATGTAATCAAGATCAAAGTCAATTTGGTTAAGAATTTCAAGTGCGATAGTCGCTTGACCATGAATAACTTCTACATCATCAAAAGGGTGAATGAAAACGGAATTTGATTTTGCTTGATATTTTTCAGCTTCTTTTTGGGAATCATCATAGGTATCTCCTTTAAGAATAATTTTAATGTATTCAGCTCCAAACATTTTTACTCTATCTATTTTTTGCTTTGGAGTTGGCAAAGGCATAAATACTGTCCCATTAATTTTTAAATGATTACATGCAAATGCAAATCCTTGAGCATGATTTCCTCCACTAGCACATACTATACCTCTTTTAAGATCGTCTTTAGAAAGAGCCACAATCTTATTAAATGCACCTCTTATTTTAAACGATCTTACATATTGTAAATCCTCCCTTTTCGTGTAAATTTCAGCATTAAAATTATTAGATATTCTATCAAGAAATTGAAAAGGTGTATTTACTGAAACATTATTAAGTCTTTCTCTGGCTTGGTAACAACCTTCAATTGTAGGAAAATTCATCTATATGGTTTTTTTCATTCCAGTCATTGATTCTCTTAATTCGTACCCTATATTTTCAACTGGATGAAACCTAATAATTTCATTAATATCAATTAATTTTTTATTGTCCACATAATTATCTTTACCACTATTAAAAGACTTGCCAATAACATCAACATCAATTTCACTCATAAATTTTTTCAAAAGTGGTTTGCAAGCATGATCAAAAAGATAGCAACCGTATTCTGCTGTATCAGAAATGATTCTGTTCATTTCATAAAGCCTTTTTCTAGCTATTGTATTAGCTATTAGGGGTGTTTCGTGAAGAGATTCGTAATAAGCCGATTCTTCTTTTATTCCAGCTGCTACCATTGTTTCAAATGCAAGCTCAACTCCTGCCCTAACAAATGCAACCATCAAGACACCATTATCAAAAAACTCTTGCTCAAGTATTTTTTTATCTGTAATTTTTGTTTTTTCAAATGAAGTATTTGCAGTTTCAGCTCTCCATTTCAAGAGGTCTTTATCGTTATTTGACCAATCCTCCATCATGATTTTGGAAAACTCTCCAGACATTATATTGTCCATATGCTTTTTGAATAAAGGGGTCATGATTGATTTTAATTTTTCAGACAATTCAAAAGCTTTAATTTTAGCTGGATTAGAAAGACGATCCATCATATTAGTAATTCCACCGT
>CENJ01011489.1_pt1 | contig 20215 bp, 23 predicted proteins | sample 356161 | NCBI WGS metagenome assembly CENJ01 (sample SAMEA2619531, study PRJEB7988) | marine metagenome | biome: marine biome (ENVO:00000447); feature: surface water layer (ENVO:00002042); material: "saline water (ENVO:00002010), including plankton (ENVO:xxxxxxxx)" | depth 5 m
GGTATTAAAAGCGGTGAGGCAAAAACTGTTACAGTTACAGCAGATAAAGGAACCGTTAAAAAAGCATTTGAGGTCAATGTTAGGATAGATACACCGCAAGAAATAAAATACTTTAAAAGCGGAGGAATATTACAGTATGTCCTAAAACAAATAGCTGCTTAAACTATTTTATGCCGCCTTTTGTTAACTCTAAAGGATCTAGTATTTTCTTTAATTCTTTTTCTGTAATATCAGTTTCTTTTAATGCTACATCAATTATTGGAACACCCAATTTATATGCCTTCTTAGCTATATAAGCGCCCTTTTCATATCCAATTATTCTATTTAAAGCTGTTACCAAAATAGGATTTGTGTCTACTGATTTTTCAATTTTTAATTTATTAACTTCAAAACTTAAAATTGCTTTTTTTGCAATACTTATAGCAGTATTTGATATTAAATTTGTACTTTGAATAACGTTATATGCAATTATTGGAAGAGTGACATTCAATTGGAAATTACCTGATTGCCCACAGATCATAACAGTTGTATCATTTCCGATTACTTGAGAACAAGCCATAATAGATGACTCTGAAATAACAGGATTTACTTTACCTGGCATTATACTACTTCCAGGCTGCAAAGCTTCTAAAGTAATATCTGAAATTCCTGAATCAGGCCCAGAGTTCATCCATCTCAAGTCATTTGATATCTTAATTAAAGATACTGCTAAGGATTTAAGGTGAGAGCTGTATAAAACTGCATCATCTTGTGAGCTTAAGCCTTCGAATTTATTTTTTTTGATAATATATTTAACCTTGTTACCTTTATTAATTGCTATTAAAAATTCTTTTGTAAATAGTTTATGAGCATTAATGCCAGTACCAACTGCAGTTCCACCTATTGGTAATCTTTTAAGTCTACTTAAACAGTTTTTTAAACTTACAATATTATCATCTATTTGTGCTTTCCAGCCTGATAATTCTTGGCCAAATGTAATTGGCATAGCATCCATTAAATGTGTCCTTCCAGTTTTAACAATATTATTTAATTTTTTTGACTTAATACCAATATCTTTTGACAATATAGTTAAAGATGGTAGTAGTTTTGTCACAGCTAAATAATATGCGCAATGATTTATAGCAGTTGGTATGACATCATTTGAACTCTGTGACATATTCACATGATCATTTGGATGCACCTTTGTTTTAAATTTAATTTTTGCTATATTTGAAATTACCTCATTAACATTCATATTTGTACTGGTACCGGAACCTGTTTGGAAAACATCTACAGGAAAGTGCTCTTGGTTATAATTAGATAATAAGTATTCAACACTTCTAGTAATAGCAGTAGAGACTTTCTTATCGATTAATCCAAGTTTAAAGTTAGCAACAGCAGCAGCTTTTTTGATAAGAAGAGTACTAATAATAAATTCTTTAGGCATCAATAAGTTGCTGATATCAAAATTATTAATGGCTCTTTGAGTTTGTGGACCATAGAGTGAATTTTTAGGTATTTTTACTTTACCCATACTATCACTTTCAATTCTATAGTTATTTTTTGATTTCTTCATATTGAATATTCTCATAATTAAACATTATTTATTTAATTATAGTATAATCTATTCGTACATTACTACAGTAAAATTACGAAATAATGAATAAAAACAATGAATTCACATTAATGTCAATATCGCCAATAGATGGGAGATATTCACATCAAATTGATCAAGAAATTAAAAAGATAAACAGTGAGTTCGGATTAATAAAGTATAGAGTTCATGTAGAAGTTTGCTGGTTTATATTTTTATTATCATTAGATCCAATAAAAAAAAAGTTTGGTATTAATAAAAACGAAAAGGCCTATTTAACTAAAATTAGTAAAAATTTTAACTTGAAAGATGCTCTTGAGATTAAAGAGATAGAGAAAAAAATAAATCATGATGTTAAGTCAGTAGAATATTTTTTAAAAAGTAAATTTAACAAACATGAAACATTAAAAAACAAGAAAGAATTAATTCACTTCTGCGCAACTTCTGAAGACATAAATAATATTTCCTACGCATTAATGTATAGCGACTCCAGAAAAATTCTTCTTAAAAAACTTAATGAAGTTTTAGGTGTATTGAAAAAACATGAAAAAAAATATGCTAATACACCAATGTTATCAAGAACCCATGGTCAAAAAGCTTCACCAACAACTTTTGGGAAAGAGTTGAAAGTATTTTCTTCTAGACTCAAGAAACAATCATTGTTCATGGAAAAAAGATCTGTTTATGCAAAAATGAATGGAGCAGTTGGCAATTTTAATGCTCATCATGTTGTTTTACCAGAAATTAAATGGGATATTGAAACTAAGAAGTTTTTATCTAATTTAGGATTAGTGCAAAATACCCATACAACACAAATAGAAAATCATGACTGGCTTTCAGAGGCATTGAACGATATATGTATGATATCAAATATTCTTTTAGATTTTTCTAAAGATATTTGGATCTACATTATGTTAGATTACATCAAACAAAAAAAAATTAAATCTGAAGTAGGATCATCCACAATGCCACATAAAGTAAATCCGATTGATTTTGAAAATGCTGAAGGGAATCTTGAAATAACAGTCGCCCTATCTCAATCTATAAGCAAAAAGCTTATGGTTTCAAGACTTCAAAGAGATTTAACTGACTCTACAGTTCTAAGAAATTTAGGCGTAATATACTCACATTTTTATTTATCCTTAACATCTCTTATAAAAGGAATGAACAAAATTGACTTGAATATTAAAAAAATTGATAGTGATTTAAATGAAAGCTGGGAAGTTTTAGCAGAACCAATACAAACAGTGATGAGATATTATAATATAAATAATAGTTATGATATTTTAAAAGAAAAAACTCGTGGTAAAAATATAAGCCATGATTCTATAATAGAAATAATTAACGAGTGTGATCTTGATAATAAAATTAAAAATAAGTTATTAAACCTAAAACCAAAAGAATATATAGGCTTGGCAAAAAAACTTGCAATGAAGAATAATTAAAATGAAGTACTGTAGTACAAGAAACTCAAATTTAGAAAAATCATTTGATGAAATAATTATAGAAGGCCTAGCTCAAGATGGTGGGTTGTATATGCCAAAAAAATGGCCAAAAATAGATTTAAATAAAATATTAAATAATAAATCTATTACATATCCAGAACTAGCTAAAATCATTATCAAAAATTATGTTGGTGACACAATAAAAGATGCAGAACTTTTAGAAATTGCTGAAAATACGTACAAATTATTTTCGCATAAAAAAGTAGCCCCATTAATTAATATTAATAACAATAAATATATTTTAGAGTTATTTCATGGCCCTACATATGCTTTTAAAGACTATCCGTTACAGATGCTTGGAAATCTTTTTCAGTATTATTTAAATAAAAAAAATAAAAGTATTACAGTTATTGGTGCAACATCTGGGGATACCGGTTCAGCTGCTATTGATGCTTGTAAAGATAAAGAAAACATAAAAATTTTTATATTACATCCAAAAAATAAAACCTCTGATATCCAAAGAAAACAAATGACTACAATTAAATCAAGTAATGTTTACAATGTAGCAATTGATGGAACTTTTGATGATTGTCAGAACATTATAAAAAAACTATTTGTTTCTGATGATTTGAGATCAAAAACAACTTTATCTGCGATAAATTCTATAAATTGGGCAAGAATTATGTCTCAATCTGTATATTTTTTTTGGGCATATATTCAAGCCTCACAATATGATAAAAAAGTAAATTTCATTGTTCCTACTGGGAATTTTGGAAATGTGTATGCGGCTCACATTTCAGGAACTATGGGTCTGCCAATTGAAAAACTATATGTTGCTACAAATTCCAACGATATTATGCATAGAACTATATATGATGGCGACATGTCTTTAAAAGACGTAAAAAAAACAATTAGTCCTAGTATGGATATACAAATATCAAGTAATTTTGAAAGGCAACTATTTGAATCTGTAAATTATAACTCAACAGAATTAAAAGAATTAATGCTTTCATTTATCAAAAATAAAAAATATGATCTTAAAGGAAAGATTCACGATAATTTGAAAATGTATTATAAGTCAAAAGGAATTGACGATAATCTAACATCTAAAACAATTAAAATGTTTTATGACGAATATAAATATATTTCTGACCCCCATACAGCTACAAGCTTAAATATTCTAAATGAACTTAATAATCAAGACATAAATATTGCATTAGCATGTGCTCATCCTTCAAAATTTCCTGATTCTATTGAAAAATCAATTGGGATTCTACCAGAACAGCCTAAAAATCTAAAAAAAATTCTCGATTCTGAAGAAAAGTACATTAATTTAGATAATGATTTGAGCATGGTCAAAAAATATATAATTGAAAATATAATATAAATTAAGAATCTAATTCCTCTATTCTGATTTTTACTATTTTACCTTTTACAACATCTAAACTTTCGATATCTTTAAGAGCATCAATAATATTTTTTTCTAAAACCTCGTGAGTAACTAATACTATAGGAACATTTTTATCATTTATTAAATCTTCTTTTTGAAGAATTGACTCTATACTTATAGATTTTTTACCAAAGATTTTTGTAATATCTGCAAGAACACCGGGTTTATTTGTAACTCTTATCCTTAAATAATACCTAGAGACTATTTCATTAATGTCTAAAATTCTTTTATTTCTCAATTCATTATTATGATAGCTTAAAAATGGAATGGTGTTACTTGACTTGGATACTATTTTTCGTCCTATATCAATTATGTCAGACACAACTGATGAGGCTGTAGCTAAACTTCCGGCACCGGCTCCATAATACAATGTAGGGCCAGCGGCATCAGAAGATATAACAACAGCATTTTTAACGCCATCAACATTTGCTAGTAATCTTTTTTCAGGTATTAAACATGAGTGAACTCTTAACTCAATTCCATCTTCATTTTTCCTACCTATAGCTAAATGTTTTATCGAGTATCCAAGTTCTCGAGCATAATTTAAATCGTCTAGCTCAATAGCTTCAATCCCTTCAACATGAATTGAACTAAAATCCAATGGTATGCCAAAACATAAGGAAGATAAAATTGTTAATTTATGTGCAGCATCAATACCACCAACGTCAAATGATGGATCTGCCTCTGCATAACCAAGATCTTGAGCTTCCTTCAAAACTACATCAAAATCTTTTTTCGATTTTAACATCTCTGTTAGAATATAATTTGTTGTTCCATTAATAATACCAGCGATCCAATTAATATCGTTTGCATTAAGGGATTCTCTAATAACTCTTATAATTGGAACAGCACCAGCAACTGAAGCTTCATAGTAAATATCAGAATTATTATTATTAGATATTTTAGAGATTTCATTACCATGAAGAGCAATTAAAGCTTTATTAGCAGTCACTACATGTATATTATTTTTTAATGCTTTTGTGACCAAATCTTTTGAAATTGTTTCTCCGCCGACGAGTTCAATAAAAATATCAATAGTTTCTTTATCTAACATTTCTATTGGGTCTGAATAAAATCTTAACCCACTTATATCGCAAATTCTTTTTTTAGTTTTATCGCTTGCAGAAACACATTCTAATTTAATTTCAAATCCACTTCTTTTTGAAATCTCTTCAGTATTTTTTTTTAAAAGATTAATAACACCACTACCAACAGTACCTAAGCCTGCTATGCCAATTTTAATTGCTCTATTGTTCATATTTTTATTATATAATATTTTTAAGGCTTCTTACAGCTTGCTTGGTCCTTTGTTCATTTTCAATTAAACTAAATCGAACAAAATTGTCACCATGTTTGCCAAACCCTATTCCAGGAGATACAGCAACATTAGTATCTTTGAGTAGCATCTTACTAAACTCTAAAGAACCTAATTCTCTAAATTTTTCCGGTATTTCACTCCAAACAAACATAGTTGCTTTTGGTGGTTCTACATGCCAACCTATATCATTTAAGCCTTTACAAAGAGTATCTCTTCTACTCTTGTACATTAATCTTATATTTTCTACGCAATCCTGAGGACCTTCTAGTGCAGCAATTGCGCCTACCTGTAAAGGTGTATATGTACCGTAATCCATATATGATTTTATTCTTGATAATGCATTCACCAGTTTTTTATTCCCACACATAAAGCCTATTCTCCAACCGGGCATATTATATGATTTAGATAATGTAAAAAATTCAACTGCGATGTCTTTTGCACCTTTTACTTCTAATAATGATGGAGCTTTATACCCATCGTATACTAAATCAGCATATGCTATATCATGAACAAGAAAAATATTATATTTTTTTGCAATCCTTACAAGTTCTTTTAAAAAATCTATATCTACACAGCGTGTAGTTGGATTTGATGGAAAGTTTGCTATTATCATTTTTGGTATTGGCCAAGAATTATTTATTGAATCATCTAAGGATTTGAAAAAAGAGTCGCTATCATCTTCGACTTTTATATAAATTACTTCTGCTCCAGCAATAATCGCACCATAAGGATGTATTGGATACGCCGGACTTGGAACAATTACTGAGTCGCCCTGGTTTAAAGTTGCTAAAGCTAAATGAGCCAAGCCTTCCTTTGATCCTATAGTCACAATTGCTTCTTCGTCGGGATCAATATCTACATTAAATTTTTCTTCGTACCAATTTGAAATAGCTTTTCTAAGTCTTGGGATACCTTTTGAAGTTGAATATCTATGAACATTATCTTTATCAGCACATTCTTGCATTTTTCGAATAATATGTTCGGGAGTCTTTTGGTCAGGATTTCCCATTCCAAAATCGATTATATCATCACCATTTTTTCTTGCTAAAACTTTAAGTTCGTTAACAATATTAAAAATATACGGGGGCAATCTATTTATTTTATAAAATTCATCTGACATTTTAAAATAACTAATTGAAATTAATATATGTTATATTATTTAAATGAAATTTAACGAACAAATTTTAGAAACAAATTCGAATATTATTAAATCATATACGGATTCTTCTATAACTGTACTAGATAAAGAATATAACTATAATGTAATAGTCCCTCCCGAAAAATCTATTATAAAATGTAGTGCAAAAGCAAAAAGCATTACAGATAGTTTTATTATAGACAGTCTATCAGATAATGCTGATTTAATTATTATAGCTTCAAAAGATATAGATTGCATTGACAAAACACCGATTATTTTAGAATTAAACAAGCTTAATATTGGTTGTGAGTTGATGAATTTAAGCTCTGCATGCAGTTGTCATAATATTTTATTAGCTGAAAAAAGAAACTTTCTAAGCTTTTTTATTTTTAACTAATTATGGTAAATACTTAATAGGATCAACAGGCTTGCCGTTTTTTCTAATTTGAAAATGTAAAATTGGTTTAATAGAGTCTGTATCACCTAATTTTGCAATAACTTGACCCTTCTTTACTAAATTATTCTCTTCAACAAGAATTTTACTTGTATGTGCGTATGCAGACAGAAAAGTCTCATTATGTTTAATTATGATTAAGTTACCATAACCTTTTATTCCGTTTCCAGTATATACAACCATACCGTCACTAGAAGAAAATATATCGTCGCCAATTTTTCCTGAAATATCTATACCTTTTTTACCAATATCGCTATATGAAAATTCTTTTGAGATTTTGCCATTATGTGGCCTACTCCATTTAACGTTACTAGCATATTTAACTTTTTTCTTAATTTCTTTATATTTTTCATCTGAAGTTTCTTCCTTTCTGAATTTATTAGATTTTATTATTATCCTATCTCCAACCCTTAACTTATAAGGACTTCTTATATTATTCCATTTAGCAATTTTGATATAATTAACATCGTATATTAAAGATATTGAATATAAAGTATCTCCCTTCTTAACAATGTATTCATCTCCTGACTCAGATCCTTTTTTAGATTTTAAACCATATGTAAAATATACTCTTTCTTTCCTTGGTTCCTTTTCTGGAATTGAAGATTTCTCAGCATGTCGATGAATTTTTGTACATGATATTAAAAGTAAAAAACTAAGAACATAAATAAGTATTGCAATATTTTTTTTCATAAATGAATCTAAAAATACTTAGAAAAAATTATAAATAAGAAGATAATAACGACTGTCCAACCTATATATTCAAAATACTTTTTAATTTTATTTGCAATACTTTCTCCAAGATAATGAAAAAGAGCTGCCACTAAAAAAAATCTTAACGAACGCCCAATGAAAGAAGATGCTATGAAAAGTATTATTGGTAAGGACATATAACCAGCAGTTATAGTAAATGCTTTAAACGGAAGTGGTGAAAAACCAGCTATAATCATTATAGTAACACCATGTTTATCAAATAGATTTTTTACCTCAAGAAATACACTTTCTTTGATTATACTATTTAAAATTGATAATTCGTATAAATATAAACCAATAACATAGCCTACTAGTCCACCTACAACTGAATAAAATGTCGTATAAAAAGCAATTTTTATCCAGTTATATTTTTTTGTAAGAGCTATTGGCGCCAATAAAACATCTGGAGGTATTGGAAAAAAAATTGATTCAATAAAGCTTAATCCGTACAAATACCTTGTAACATTTTCTCTATGAGCTAAATCTATAATGTAATCATAGATATTAGTAAACAATTTCATTAAGAAACTCCTCCTAATAAGGGCACAAAATTTACTTTACCATGTATTTTTTCATTATACTTGTCTTGAGATTTTACAATCGATTTTAAATACTGCTTTCCATTACTTTCTATAGGAGAAACTAATATTCCGTTATTAGATGACAATTGGTCTAGCAAAACATCTGGTATATGAGTCGCTCCTGCTGTAATTATAATTGCGTCAAAAGGAGCTTTTTGAGGCCACCCAGTATTTCCATCAGCATATTTACTATATATATTTTTTATCCCAATTTTTTGGAAAATTTTTTTTGATTTATTATGAAGATATTCAATTCTTTCTATAGTATAAACTTTATCTACTAATAAAGACAAAATAGAAGCTTGGTAACCAGAACCAGTTCCGATCTCTAAAACTCTTCTAGGCTCATAAGCCATAATAATTTCTGTCATTTTAGCAACTATCATAGGATGTGATATTGTTTGTGATTTTCCAATTGGCAATGCGGTATTATCATAGGCTTTGCTAGAAATAGCCTCATCTACAAATATATGTCTTGGGATTAACTGCATGGATCTAAGAACTTTTGAATTTTTTATACCTTCACCTTTTAGAATTAAAATAAGTTTTTCTCTTGACGAGTCAGAGGTCATCCCAGTACCTGAAAACTTTTTAAAATCTATACTCATCTTATTTTTAGTTTTTTTAAAATTTCAATATTTGTTAAATCATATGTTAATGGTGTTATTGAAATTTTATTTTTATTTATACAATAAAAATCTGTTCCCTCTGAATCATCCTCAGGAGGACCCGCGGCACCAATTTTGTAAAAATCGTCTTTTATATTTGAGGCAGGCAATGGAATACCGCGTTTGCCAAGTCTAGTAAATTCAAAAGATAGGTTCTCACTTTCAAAATCGGGAATATTAATATTTAGTAAAGTTTTTTTTGCTATTTCTTCTTTACAAACTATTTCTTGGATAATTTTAGAGCTTTCAATAGCTGCTTTACTCATACTTAATTTATCATGAGAAACTAAAGATATTGCAATTGGAGACATTTCTAAATGCCTACCCTCTAATGCAGCTGCAACTGTTCCAGAATATATAACATCATCGCCTAAATTTGCACCTAAATTTATACCTGACACTACCATATCAATCTTATCCTTAATTAAACACGTAAGAGCTATATGCACACAATCTGACGGTGTACCATCAATAATATAATGATTCTTTTTTATGTTATTAATTTTTATATCTTTTCGAACTGAAAGCGCGCTACTTCCTGCGCTGTGATTCTTAGATGGTGCAGCTACGTAAATATCATGTTCCTTCTCTAGTTGCTTAATAAGCTCTTGGATACCAATTGCATGATATCCGTCATCATTGGACAATAATATTTTCATATGTGATGATTATACTTAAATTATAAATTAGATGAAGTAATATGATTAAAAATGACATAATTGGAAACTGTAAACCTGGTTTTCAGAAGAAAAAGTTTCAAAAATTGAAAAAAGGAGAGCTAAATTTAGGTTTTGAAATTGATCTCCATGGTAAAAATCTTATAGAAGCAGAAAATTTTCTTGATATATGGCTTCCCAAACTTCAAATGGAGGACAATTTAGCAGGAATTATTATTCATGGAAAAGGATATGGCTCAGGAATTGAAGGCCCAAAGCTAAAAAACTTTGTTGATCAATATTTACAATATAATCCAAATGTATTAGCTTATCATTCAGCTCAACAAAGAGATGGTGGTACAGGGGCAGTATACGTTCAGTTAAAAAATATAACTTAAATAATTATGAAAAAAAAAATATACAGTTGTATGGATGATTATGATCCAAATTCAATTTTAATTGAGGACGCTCTCAAAAAAATAACAAAAATAACAAAAAAAATAGACTCTTACGAATATGTTAGCCTCATAGAATCACACGATAGAATTTTATATGAAAATATAAAGTCAAAAATTAAAGTTCCTAATTATAATAATTCAGCAATGGACGGATATGCGATGAGATATTTTGACATAAAAAAAAATAAAGTCTTTAAAGTGTCGGGTTCCTCACTAGCTGGATCACCATACAAGGGTAAAATTAATAAGAACGAATGTATTAAAATTATGACAGGAGCAGTTATTCCAAAAGATTGTGATGTTGTAATTATGAAAGAAGAAACAGATATTATTGATAAAAATACAATTAATATTATTTCAAAGAATATTAAAAAGAATCAAAATATTAGATTTGCAGGAGAGGACATTTGTCCTAATAGAATTTTATTAAAGAAATTTGATACTATAAACTCAGCAGCAATGGGACTTCTGGCGTCTCAAGGTATTAATAAATTAAAAGTCTTTAAAAAGCCCAAAATTTCTTTCTTTACCTCAGGTGATGAGGTGATTCCAATAAATAAAAAATTACCTCATGGAAAAGTGCATGATAGTAATAGATTTACGCTAACAGGAATGTTAACAAAAAATAATATTGACATCGTTGATTTGGGACATGCAAAAGATAATATTACAGACATTAAGAAAAAATTTGCTAAAGGAATGAAAGAATCTGATCTTGTAATATCAACCGGAGGCGTCTCTGTCGGTGATGCTGATTATATTAAAGATGTAGTTAACGAGCTAGGAGATATAAATTTTTGGAAAGTTGCAGTAAAACCTGGAAGACCTCTAGCATTTGGAAGGCTAAATAAAACAATTTTCTTTGGGCTTCCTGGTAATCCGGTTTCGGTTATGATTACTTTTCTCTTATTTGTTTTACCCGCCATTAATATTTTGTCAGGAAAAAAATATGAACTGAAGACAGAAAATGCAATACTAAAATCAGATTTAAAAAAAAGAAAAGGTAGAGCTGAGCTTCAAAGAGGAATCTATAACATTGAAAATGATAAAAAATATGTTACTAGCGTTGGGGAGCAAGGTTCTGGGATTCTAAGCTCAATGACAAAAGCAAATTGTTTAATTTATCTTCCTATGGAAAAAGGAAAATCAAAAATTAATGATATTGTAAAAATTATAAAATTTAATGACTATATCTAAGTATTTTTTTCAACCCATTCCGCAGAATTATCTTCGTAAAATTCTTTTTTCCATAATGGCGCATTGTGCTTTAAATCTTCTAGAATATATTTTACTGCATCAATACACTGATTTCTATGTTTTGCCCAACAAGAAATGACAACTAAACATTCTTTTATATCAACCTCACCTACTCTATGTGCAAGCAGCACATTATCAAGATTATATTTTTCTTTCGCATTATCTTTAAGACTTTTGAGGTATGGCTCTGTCATTCCAGGATAAAATTCTAATGTCATAGAATTTATATCATCTCTTATATTATTTGTTTTTCTCATGTAACCAATAAATATATTTTGGGCGCCTGATAGACTTAGATTACAATGTTTTAATTCATAATCACGAATTAAATCATAAGGATTTATTTTTTTTGAATATAATATTGTTGATTCCATATGCTACATACTAACTTTTATTGTATAATTCATAAATAAATAATATTATCACTTTATGAGCACCAAAATTAAACTAAATATTGCAATCTTAACTATATCGGATTCAAGAACACTAGCCAATGATAAGTCAGGTAATATTCTCAATAAACTCATTAAAGAGTCTCATCATAATTTATCTGAAAGAGGCATTGTAAAAGACAATATATATTCTATCAGAAGTATTGTATCACTATGGATAGACAATAAGGATATAGATGTTGTAATTACTACAGGTGGAACTGGTATTACCGGCACAGATGGAACCCCTGAGGCTATAGAAGTTTTATTTGATAAAAAAATTGATGGATTTGGAGAGATTTTTAGAATGTTATCTTATAATAAGATTAAAACATCAACCATACAATCTAGAGCAACTTCAGGTGTTGCAAATTCAACTTATATTTTTTGTTTGCCAGGGTCGCCTGGCGCATGTAAAGATGCTTGGATTGATATTATTCAACACCAGCTTGATTCTGAACATAAACCTTGTAATTTAACAGAGTTAATTCCGAGGTTAAAAGACTAACCTCCTATATATGACATTTCAGCTTTTTTTATAATTTTATAATTATTGTTAGATAATCTATTTTCGGAATATTTGTCATCCCGATTGGTCCACATATTTGTTAAGAATTGCTTAATATCGTAGTCAGATTTAGAGGTCCTTAATAGGTTTTTTATATCATAAGAATTATTTGCAAATAAACATGTAAAAATTTTTCCTTCTGCTGTTAATCTTAATCTTGAGCAATCACCACAAAATGGATTTGAAATAGAACTAATAATACCAAACTCACCACCGTCATAAGACCATCTTTTAGCTACCTCACTTGAGTAATTTTTTTCTAAAGAATTTATATGATATTTTTCCGAAATAATACTTAAGATATCATCGAGCGATAAAACATCTTTTTTTGACCATAAATTTACATTTCCGACATCCATAAATTCAATAAATCTTACAATGCAGCCGGTTCCTTGAAACTTCTCGAGCATAGGAATAATATCTTTATGGTTTACATTTTTTTTAATAACCATATTAATCTTAATATTATCAAAACCAGCTTTTCGAGCATTATTTATTCCTTGTAAAACATTTTCTGGAGAATATTTGCTCCCACTTATGGTGCTAAATTTATTAGGATCTAATGAATCAAGACTAACTGTTAATCTATTTAAACCTGAATCTTTTAATAATACTGCCTTTTTTTCAGATAATAAAACTCCATTTGTAGTCATACTTATATCATCAATATTTTTAATATCTTTAAGATAATTAATTAGTACGTGGATATTTTTTCTTAAAAGAGGTTCACCACCAGTAAGCCTTATTTTTTTCACACCCATTGAAGAAAAAATATTTGATAATTTAATAATTTCTTCAAAACTAAGAATTTCTGTTCTTTTTAAAAATTTATAATTTGAATTATATATTTCTTTAGGCATACAGTATGTACATCTAAAGTTACATTTATCTGTAACAGATATTCTTAAATCTCTGAGCTTTCTTTCGTATTTATCTGTTATATTCATCATACCAGTATTTAAATGTGGAGCTAGGCGGTCTCGAACCGCCGACCCTTTGCATGCCATGCAAATGCTCTACCAACTGAGCTATAGCCCCATTATTAAGATCTTAGGCAAAAGCAATTGTATGTCAACTATTACAATAGTATATTAACATTTATTAAAAATTCATGTTTAAAAATTATGTCGTGAAAATAATTAAAATAATAAATTTTATAATTATTACTTTTCTATCTTCAACAGCCTTTGCAAATAGCGAAAATGGTATATGGATCGGCGTATTTGATATCAATGGGCATGGAAAATATGATTTTACAGGTCTCATAGATAATAATAATGCTACAGCTTTTACCGAAAAAGCAAAAGTTATTTACAATGGAAATATAAAATTTAAAGATAATACTTTTGAATGGGATCTTTTAATGTACTTAAAAGATGGAAATAATTTTGGTACTGCAAAAATAACAGGGAAAATTATTCAAAGTGATATTATGAGCGGGAAATGGATTACAGAACCTGCAAAAGACTATGGAAATATATATCTAATTAGAGCAAATGAAAAAATAATAGACGCAGGAGAAATTATCAACAAGCAATGGGCTTCGTATGGCGAAAATAAAATGTATTTTCTTGAAATAAATAAAAATATTATTTCTGGGAAAGATAAGAATGAGTGTAACTATTATGGTCACACAAGAAAATTAAATAAGAAAATATATGAACTTAATCTTGAAATTGCTTCTTGTGGAGTATCTGATGGTATCTACAAAGGTATGGCACACATAAAAAAAGAAAATGATATTAATACTTTGATATTAAATGCTACAAATAAAAATTTTAGTGTATTCATAAAACTTCAATAATTTATTCTTTTTGAGATATATATATACCAATAATTACAAGACATAATGAAATTATTGAATAAAAATTAAAGCTTTCTCCTAGAATAATAACGCCAGTAAAAAAAGCAAATATTGGTATCGGGTAGTTAACTAAGCTTAAAAAACTTGGCCCATAATCTTGTATAATTTTATAGTAAATAACTGTTGCTGCTGCTGTTGAAAATACTGCCATAAATAATAATGCTGAAACAGAATCATAAAATACTATATTAATTACGCCACTTGCTTTGTATGAGAAAATTAAAACAAAAAATAATTGTACAGATGATAATATCATTACACATGATGAAAGTGGGATAACATTAATATTGCTTAATTTTTTAACAAGAAGAGCATTCAATGCATAAAAGAAAGCGGCTAATATTACCAAAAGTTTTGCAAAAAAATTATCATAAAAATTAATACCACTATCATTATTAATTAGTAAGAAAAACAGACCAATAAAGCCTATAATAAAACCGAAGACTTTCCTTAAATTAAGCTTCTCAAACTTAAAAAAATAATGCGAGCCTATAATTGTAAAAATTGGCATAAACCCAACAAGAATACCTGTTTCACCACTATTAATGGTTACTTGTGCGTAACTTATTAAATAAAATGGTATTGTTGTTCCAGATAAACCTAAAATAAAAAGTAGTTTAAAATTATCTTTAAAAAAATTATAAGAATAACCATTAAATTTTGTATACAAGTGCAATATAAATGCTGCTATCGAAACCCTAAAGAAGGCTATATAAGCAGGAGGAAACGTCTTCAGAGATACTTCAATTAATAGAAAAGCACTACCAAATAAAAAAACTAAAACTGAAAAATAAAGCCACTTTCGAACATAATTATTAATAAACATAATTAAATAAAAAGAGACCTACTCCCGAAAATAAAGCAGCAATTACGTCATCAAACATTACGCCAAAGCTATTTTTAATATTCTTATCAATTAAAGAAATAGGAAAAGGTTTAAGAATATCAAAAAATCTAAAAAGCATAAAACCAACAAGTAGATTTGTTGGATTATTTTCAAAAAATATCATAAATATTAAATAACCAAATATTTCATCAATAACAATAGACTTATCATCTTTATTTAAAAAAATTGACTTTTTATAGCTATAATTTAGTAATAATAAAGATAAAAAAAATAGAACTAATAATAAAAAAATATTATTTAGCAAGCTATTTAGTGAGATGAGTTGAAAAATTAAAACGCCAACAAGTGTTCCAAATGTTCCGGGCATATATTTAATTTTTCCCGAGTAAAATCCAGTGACTAAAAATTTAACTAGTATATTTGTCATTTTTTAAAGTGTTCAAATTTTTTATTTACGTCTATATTTAAATATTTATTATTATATTGAAAATTTATATTTTTATCTTTTGCTAATGATCCAATTTCGTATATTTCTATGCCTATATTTTTACAAAGATTTTTTAAAGCTATAGATTTTTTTTGGTCAACTGTAAAAAAAAGCTCATAATCATCTCCATAACTAAGAACATCTTGCCAAGAAATATTTCCATTTTTTATTTGATTATTAAGTTCGCTACTAATTTTTATTTCATTAATTTTAATAATTGCACCTAAATTACTTTTTTCTGTAATTCTTTTTAGTGAATCAAGTAATCCGTCAGACATGTCTGTGCAGCTGTTAGCATATTCAGTCAATATAACCCCAAGTTCATTCCTATTTTCCGGCATATGGTATTTATTATATTTTCTAGCTAATAGGCTTTCACCAATAAATCCAGAAATAAATATTACGTCGTTTTCTTTTGCACTGCTTGTTAACATTGAGTTGGTATTAGAGGAGTAGCCTATAAGTGTCATAGTTATACTTGTAGGTCCATATGTTGTATCACCGCCTATTACAGCCACAGGAAAATCTTTGAAAACTTTGTTGTAGCCTTTAATGATATCATTGAGAAATAATTGTTCGGGTTTTTCAATCGTAAGATTTATTAAAGCAAATGCTGGTATCGCTCCCATAGCAGATAAATCACTAATATTTGAAACTGCGGAGATATATCCAAGCTCATATGGGCTTATATCATCACCAAAATGAGTGTTTAGAACCATGGTATCTGTTGTTAAAACAAGATTCTTATCTTGTTGAGGGAAAATTACACTTGCATCCTCACCAATTGGAGTCACAACCTCTTCCCTAAAAATATAATTTTTAGACACAAGATCAATAATATCTTTTTCGCTGATTTTCATATAATTATTTTTTTATGTGTTTTTCAAGAAGCGCATTAATAAATTTATAACTATCCTGTCCTCCAAATTTACTTGCTAATTTTACTGACTCAGCTAAAAGAACTTCATTTGGAAATTGATTATTATAATTAAACTCAAATATAAAACATCTAATAATACTTAGCTCAACATAATTAATATTTTTTATATCAATTTCTGAGGAATCAGAAATAAATTTATCAATATCAGATATATTATTTATTACGCCTTCAATTATGTTTTTAAAATAGTCCACATCTGATTTTTCAAAATTCTCATCTTCTTTAAATATCGAATATAATTCGTCAGTATCACAATTATTAATAGACCACGAATAAATTGCTTGAACGGCTAATCTACGTGACCAAATGTTACGATTATTACTGCGCATGGCATTATTAATTTTCATTTTATAAATGATGTTTTTCTTTAGACGATAATATTTCTATAGCTGCATTAGCTGCATTATATCCAATATTTAAGTTTTCTTGGCTACCAAAATTGACTTCAGATCTTTTTAAAGCTTGCTCTCTAGTGTACGCAGTAATTACACCAAACATAATTGGAATACCAGAACTTTTAAGTGTTAACTGCGACAATGTACTTGCACATGAATTAGATATATATTCAAAGTGAGCTGTTTCTCCCTTAATCACACAACCTAAGGTTATTATGCAGTCTGGTAGAACAGGAACCCTATATTTTGATCCTGGAATATCAGTAAAATTTAGTGGTCTATGTAAAACTAAATTAGCCATATAAGGTATTTCATAAGCTCCAGGAACTTCAATCACTTCCATTACATGGGATAACTTTTTATCATTAAAACTTTTTTCAACACCTCTATATAAATTGTCTACAATCTCGGAATTGAAGGCTGATTTAATAACTACGACATTTATTTTTTCTTTATCCATTATTATTCCGTAATATATTCCTCAATTTCTAAACCATAACCACCAAGACCATAAAAAGTTTTTGGAGAACTCAGTAATTTCATTTTAGTTACACCTAAATCTGACAAAATCTGCCCACCTACGCCTAAAGTTCTCCTATCAAAGTCTTGTGATAGATTCTCATCTGAACATTTAATTTTATCAATATCATTAATTATGGCATTCACGGACTCATTCCATCTCAATATTAGTATTACGCCATTACCCTCTTTATTAATTCTTTGCATAGCATTTTTTAACGGCCAGCCTGAATGATGTGAGGAATGTAAAATATCTTTAATTGTATTCTGAATATGAACTCTTACAAATGTTGAGCTGTTCTTTAGATCGCCTTTAACAAGAGCTATATGTGCTGTATTTGAAAGAATATCCTCATATGAAACTAATTTAAATTCGCCATATTCGGTATTTATTGGTGACTCATTTTTTCTAATTACGGTTTTTTCGTGCTTAGTTCTGTATTTAATTAAATCCTCAATTGTTCCTATTTTTATATCATGCTCTTCTGCTATTTTTTTTAATTCAGGTAACCTAGCCATTGAGCCATCATCACTCATTATCTCTACAATTACAGAAGCGGGCTCAAATCCAGCAAGCCTTGCTAAGTCACAGCCAGCCTCAGTATGGCCTGCTCTTGTTAGGACACCCCCTGGTTGTGACATCAGTGGAAATATATGTCCTGGTCTAGATATATCATTTGATGTTGCATCAGGCATTACCGCTGTTCGTATTGTATGCGCTCTATCATATGCTGATATGCCAGTGGTTACACCCTCTGAAGCCTCTATAGAAATAGTAAAATTAGTTTCATGTTTTAAATCAGTATCTGTTTTCATCAAAGGTAAATTTAGTTGCTTACATCTTTCTCTTGTAAGAGTTAAACAAATAAGACCTCTGGCGTATTTGCTCATAAAATTTATGTCTTCAGGCGTAACTTTTGATGCAGCCATTATAAAATCGCCTTCATTTTCACGTCCTTCATCATCAACTATTAAAACCATTTTTCCTTTTTTAAGGTCTTTTAATATATCTTCAGTTTTTGATAACATTGTATCTCTCAATCATTGTTAAGCATTAATTTTTCAATATGTAGAGCCATTCTATCTATTTCAATATTTACCATGTCGCCCACTTTATAATATTTCATTATGGTATTATCCCATGTAAATGGAATGATATTTACAAAAAACCTATCTTTTATATCATCATTCACTGTCAAGCTCACACCATCAACGCATATTGATCCTTTTTTCACAATATATTTAGCATAATATTCATTATTTAGTACAAAACTCAGTCTATATGATCTTGCGTCTTCCTGAATCTCTGAAACTTGTGCCATACAATCAACGTGTCCGCTAACTATATGACCACCAAGCTTATCGTTGAGACTTAAGGCACTTTCTAAATTAACATTATAACCTGTACTCATCTGGGTGAGTGTTGTTAAATCTAACGTTTCATTAGAAATGTCTATAGAGAAGCATTTGTTATCTTTATCTACATTGTAAGCAGTTAAACACACTCCGTTTATGGAAATACTATCGCCGTTTCTCACTGATGATATAAAGTCATTGTCTGACTTTATAATAACCTGCAAATCTCCATGATGACTATTAATAGATTCAACAATAGCAATTTTTTGTACTAATCCTGTAAACATTATTTTCTCAAAAATTTATATATTATTCTAACATCATTAGAAAAATTCATTATAGATTCTGTAACAATAGTTTTATCTTTTATAACCTTATTTTCCATATTGAGAGTAGTAAGACCCAAATTTCCAATAGCATGTGGGCTTTGATATAACACTAATTTGTCCAGTAATCTTTTTTGCAAAAGTGTATCAAGTAACTTTGCTCCTGGTTCAATGAATAGATTATTGATTTCATATTTCAAGGCAAGAATATTTAAGACAGTTTTTATGTTAAGGCCACTTTTATCTTCTCTGACTTTTATAAAATCTATATTTTTTTCTTTATCAGAAGAATTTAGCAATGAATTAAACACAATTTTTTTTTCTTTTCCTTTAAAAAATTTATACTTATTTAAATCTAGACTTAAATTAGTATCTAATACGATCCTTACAGGATGTTTAATATTATCTTTCAAGCCTAAATCATTTTTTTTCAATTTTACTTTTAACGAAGGATTATCAGTTTTAATTGTTTTAGAACTTACTAAAATTGCGCAGGATTCTGCTCTGAAATATTGAACATCTGTCCTTGACTTACTATTACTTATCCACTTATTTTTTGAACCATTTATTTTGAAGTCTGAGCTAAGCGCTTGTTTGGCAATAACATAAGGAGTTTTTTTTATGATTCTTTTAAAAAATCCTTTATTAATTTCTTGGGATTTTTTTTTGCATAATCCAACATTAACATTAATTCCGTTATTTCTTAATTCTTTGACTCCTTTTCCTTTGAC
>CENJ01104886.1_pt1 | contig 20209 bp, 27 predicted proteins | sample 356161 | NCBI WGS metagenome assembly CENJ01 (sample SAMEA2619531, study PRJEB7988) | marine metagenome | biome: marine biome (ENVO:00000447); feature: surface water layer (ENVO:00002042); material: "saline water (ENVO:00002010), including plankton (ENVO:xxxxxxxx)" | depth 5 m
ATAGCCCCTTGATCAGACAAGGGATAGTCGCACACAAGAGCGCCTCCCTGCTTCTCTGACGTTACGCCCCTGTGGGTGTCTGTGGGCCTGATCCCATGCGTCTCCGCTTCCTATCAAGACCTGGATTGGCCGGGTCTTACAGGACAAAGGAGAACCGCATGATTTGCTTTATCACCATCCATGAATTGCAGACCAAAAGCCTGCACGAGCTTTGGCATTTGCATCAACGCTATAGCCGATTGCTCATGGGCACAGCCCATGGCAGCGCTCAGCGCCGCAATATTCTGGCGACGTTGGAGAATATCGAAACCGTGCTGCACGCCCATTGGCAATTGCCGCATTTCGATCCCTAAATGCCAATCACCCCGGCCTAAGCCGGGGTGATTTGTTCTGCCTTACGATCACAATTTGGGTGCAACAGACGGCGTGGCGGCTTGCCGCTTTTCTGTTTCTTCTTTACGCAACCTCACATCTTGGATTGTAGCGTTGGCCTCAAGTTTAAAGTCACGCAAGACCGTTCCGTATTGCTGGAGACGGCCTTTATGAGAGAAGTTGCGCGCAAAATGGTAGATCAAGACACCATCACACCAGCCCTCGTCGATATGGGTCAGCGCTCTTTCAGCTATCCTTTCCACTGGGCCTGACCGTGCGGTCCAGTCAACATGCGGATGCCAGCAGGGTACATTCGTGATTTGGCCATCCTTAATGGGATAGATCAGTGAGTTGAATCGCAAATCTTGCCGTGAACCGAAGATTTGGGCCTTGCTGTCATCATCCACCGGGCTTTCACCATGGCGTTCGATCACCGCCCCGATAAAATCGCCTTCCGTGGGCATTCGATCCGTCAGGCGATAATCGATCGTCACCTTCCTATCAAGTTTACTGATAAGGCTGCCTGCGTGCCAAGGGGTGACGCGGATTTCCATGGTGTCGCGGACATCCATAATGTTGCCGCTGTTGATAGATTGATCAGCATAGTCTTCACGCACCTTCACATTCTGGCTGTCAGTCCAGTTTATGACCTTTAAGCGCGCTGTCGGGAATGCCGACAACACGGCTCGGTCAATCCGTTGATCCACCTGAATGCCGTTTACCTCCAGCTCCATCCCGGCAAAGGATGAGTGGGCAAAATCAGGCAAAGCAATACCATCCAGATCAAGCGGCGCTTTGGACGGCTTGCTCTCCGCCGCAGAACCGGGGAACGGCTTGATCCCAAAGCCCCGGATCACTGGCTTGTCGGCCTTGGCCGGGATTGCATGGAGAGTGCCGCCCCCAAGGACAGACAGGCACATCGCCAGTGCCACCCTTATGCTTGTCATGACGCACCCGCCTTGGCGCGTTGGTCGGCCTCCCGTGAAGCGGCCATCAGGATGTTAACCAGATCGACGACCCACCAGATACCGACGCCGATCAGAATGAAAATGCCGATCACGATGAATGCTGTGAGCCATCCAACGATGGTCAATATCGCCATGGCAACGGCACTCTTGTACTTGCCGAGATAGAAGCGATGCGCTCCCAGATAGCCAAGGAAGAACCAGAGAAGCAGTGTGATCAACAAGGACCGACCGTTAAGACCAGCTTGCATTACCTTGGTCAGTTCACTGACGGTCAAATTGGGTTGCTGTTCGGACATGATCAGGCCCCGCATTGACGTTTTTCGATCTGGTCCATGACCATATCGGCGGCCTTGTTCAAGCCCCGCTGCTGGCTATAGCTGAGGCCCGTTGTGGCAGAGGTTGATTTGCCGGTGAGATCGGAGACAACGGACAGAATGTCGGAAACCATGCCGCTATCTTCCTGGAAAGCGGCCTGCATTTTCAGCAGTTCCTCACAGGACATGCTGTCCAGTTCGGCTTCCGATAGTTGCTGGCCGTTCTGACTGGCCTCCATTGTGGCGCATCCGGTAACAGTTAAAATAGCCGCAGATAGCATCACGGCACGCAGTGGAAAAGACATGAACAAGACTCCTTGAAATACGAATCATGCCAACTCCAACCACCACGGAAGAACAAAGATAGACACCCCTTAGAAACCGTAATAACAAAAGGGGTCCCTTTTGTTATTATTTGCATAAACACTGTTTTGTGCCTGTTTTTACCTTGATCTTGCCGATTGTTGTCTCCAGAATCCTTGCTTGAAGCCATTTTCATCCACCATTCATAAGGGACCCCTTTTGACCGGTCCCTCAAACGGCCCATAATTGCCGTTAAGATATTGTTGTGGATAGGCTTTCTGGCACCTTGCCTTGGGCGAGATCGCTGCTGACACTCATCTCATGAAAATTGGCTATGTCCGGGTTTCGGACCACGATCAGACAGAAAACCTGCAACTTGATGCGCTCAAACAGGCGGGCTGCGATGTGATCTACAGCGATCACGGGGTCAGCGGATCGATTACCGAGCGCAAGGGATTGAATGACGTTCTGAGCCTGCTGCAGGATGGCGATACGTTGCTTGTCTGGAAGATTGACCGGTTGGGCCGGTCAACGGCGCATCTGCTGTTGCTGCTGGATGATCTGAGGCAACGCGGCGTGGATTTTGTGGCCGTCACCCAGGGCATCGACACCACCACGGCCATAGGCCGAATGATCTTTGCCCAGCTCGCGGTATTTGCCGAGTTCGAGCGCGAACAAATCCGCGAGCGTACCAAGGCAGGCATGGCCGCCGCCAAGGCCAGAGGCATTCACATCGGCCGCCCGCGCAAACTGACCGATCAGCAAATCGCCTATGCCAGGGCGCTCATCGCCGCCAAAGAAAGCACCATCACCGCCATGGCAAAGAAGTATGGTGTCGCTCCGCAAACCCTCTCGCGGTGGGTGTGCTTGCCAGACAAAATATAGGCTGAAAGTTATATAGCTCCTGTGCTATATTAAACTATGAGGTGAGATACTTATTTGACGAGCATCTGGCCAAGCAGGAAAGGACGAAGCGATGACAACGACATTGAATGAGAAACTGAACAAGCTGCCGAAAGCACGCCGTGAGCGCATCATGGCCGAAGCTGACCGTTTGCACGCTGAGTACCTGACCTTGCAGGAAATTCGGAAAGCAAAAGAGCTGACCCAGACACAGCTTGCGGAGATGTTGGGCATTCGCCAGGCGACTGTGGCTCAAATGGAAAAGCGTAGCGATCTGATGCTATCCACTTTACGCAGCTATATTGAGGCCATGGGCGGCAAGCTCAACCTGATGGTTGAGTTTCCAGATCGCCCTCCGGTTAGCCTCGATGGCCTTAGCAACCCTGATAAGCCATCCCACACGCATCGTTGATACCTCACGGGATGTGAGTCATGTGATCGCTATGTGGGAATGTTGGCTAGACGCTCATAGCGTCTAGCGCTCCCATTCATTATCATGACTGCGCCGCGTCACTGATAAACTTCTTCCCTTCGACGCAAAACGCACCTGTTGCAGTGCCTTGCGATTGAGCTGGGCTGGCATCTCGCCGTAAGTCCATTCACCATCCCTTACTGGTGTCACACCAAAAGGCAGACGATCATCCGGCCATATCACTTGGTTAATCTGATCTGTCTTGATCCAGGACGTTTTCTCATCAAGTCCCAGATGCGCGCAAACGCGCGGTGGGATCTCTACAGATTGGACAGGGTTACTTGGGGGCGAATGAGTAATCGGGCAAAGAAGCACCGTATGGCTGTTATCGGCCTCGTTGCGCCTTGCGACCACAATAGTGCATGGGCGGTCTTTGCCGTGCTCGAGACCTTTCGCGGCATCATCCCGCCAGAGGAAGTCATATCGAATCACCAGGCCGACTTTGGGATCAAACATGCCTTAGTCTAGGAGGTGATCCAGATAGGGCGTTTCTGCGCCTTGATAGCCTTTGGTCAACTCATCCTTCATCGTATCATCAAGCTCATGGGGATAGAGCGCCTGACGAGTATCCAGAGCTTCAAGTTCCCGATAGCGCTTTGCTGGGACAAGCACATAGCGCTCCCGCCCGTGATTGGTGATGACGACCGGCTCGGTCATCGCCACGTCGCTATATTTGCCAAAATTGCGCTGGAATTCGCTTGCTGTAATTTCAGTCATATTGCTCTCCATTGTCTAAATACAGAATATCATAAAAATACGTATTTTGCAAATTTTCACACTGGGCAGCCCTCTAAGACCCACAAAATTCGATCTGTTAAAGCAGATCATGGTTGTTCTTGATCTGTATAAGCAGATCATTTCTTGAAATTTCCGTAGCAATTTGATATGCTAAAGCATATTGGAATTAGACATGATGCAAAAAAATATATCAATGAGCTACGCCACCGAGCATATCGCCAGCCTGTTGCGCGCCGCGCGCGAGGCGAAGGGGCTGAACCAGCGGGAGCTGAGCGCCCGATCAGGCCTGCCGCAAAGCCATATCTCGAAAATCGAGAATGGCGCGGTCGATCTCCGGCTTTCCAGCCTGATCGAGCTGGCCCGCATCCTTGATCTGGAATTGACCCTGGTGCCACGTAAGGCGTTGCCCGCAGTTCAGGCGATCATGCGCAGTGCTGGGGGGACTGGCCAAGACGATGAGGCCATACGGCCCGCCTATAGCCTGGACGAGGATGATCATGACTGATGTTTCCGTCCTTGATGTCCTGCTGTATGACCGCCCCATCGGCACCCTGACGCGGGTTGGCGGGGACAGGGTTCTGTTTGCCTTCAACGATGCCTATATCGTCGATCAGAACCGGCCAACGCTGGGGCTGGGCTTCAAGGATCAGTTCGGCGAGCTGATTACCGAATTCAGACCGACGCAAACGCGGGTTACGCCCTTCTTCGCCAATCTGCTGCCCGAAGGGCATATGCGCGATTATCTGGCCGCGCGCGCCGGGATCAACCCTGCCCGTGAGTTTTTCCTGCTATGGGTTTTGGGACGCGATCTGCCGGGTGCCATCACAATCCGGCCCGCCGGTGGTGAAGCCTGGCCGGACGGGGCCAATGATCCGGATCATGATGGCGATGATCGGCGCGAGAATGCCTTGCGCTTCTCGCTTGCCGGGGTGCAGCTCAAATTCTCGGCTGTGCATGAGGCGCGCGGCGGCCTGACCATTCCGGCCAAGGGGGTTGGTGGGTCGTGGATCGTCAAGCTGCCATCCCGCGAGTTTGCGGGCGTGCCCGAGAATGAATTCTCGATGATGACGCTGGCCCGGCTCATCGGCATCAATGTGCCGCAGATCCAACTGGTCGATCTGGCGGCGATCCGTAATCTGCCCGAAGGCATCGGCGCGCTGTCTGGGCAGGCACTCGCTATCGAACGCTTTGACCGACTGCCGGATGGACAGGCCGTGCATATCGAGGATTTTGCCCAGGTCTTCGGCGTCTATCCGCAGGAGAAATATCAGAAGGCTAGTGCGCGCAATATCGCCACCGTCCTTGGCGTGGAAGGCGATGAGGCCGACATTGCCGAGTTCATCCGCCGCCTGACCTTCAACATGCTGATCGGCAATGCCGATATGCACCTGAAAAACTGGTCGCTGATCTATCCGGACCGGCGGCGGGCAGCACTGGCGCCTGCCTATGATTTCGTATCGACTGTGCCCTATATCCCGGACCGCAATGCGGCGCTGAATGTCAGCCGCACCAAGCGGTTCGATGAGTTTTCCGAGGATGAGCTGTCCCACCTTGCGGCCAAGGCCCGTCTACCGGAAAAGCTGCTGCTGGATAGCGCGCGGGAAGCGGTTGAGCGCTTCCATGAGGTATGGAGCCGGGAGAAAACCAATCTGCCGCTGAGTGCGAAGATCGTTGAGGTCATCGACCGGCAGTTGCAGATCGTGCCGATTGCCGGGGCGAGAGCCTAGGACCGCGCCCGATCACAAGCCATGTGCTTGCATATATATAGATTATCAAAATGGCCTGGCCTGAATATCTATAGATATTCAGTCGGGAGGGATTGGGCTTCCCCCGTATGCCGTTTATGATCTTAAAATCATAAAGCGCAGAAACCAGCGGATTACGGGCAGTGATAGGCCCACCGCTCCCCGGCGATCTCGATCATGGTGTAATCAAAGGCCAGATCGCGGGCCATGGCGGCATAGTCGATATAGAAACTCAGATGCTCGGGGATGTCCCCATAGAAGCCCTCATCGACAAACTGCATGGCCAGCTCGGCCAACGTGTCGACCTCGTACAAGGTCACGTCATAATCCGATGGCTCAACCGTCGCAGGATCGAAGCTGTAGCCGCATTCGCCAACGGCAATGATGAAGCTCCGCTTTTCGTCATCGTCCCACTCGTCCGTCGCGTCCATGAAGCGCAGGATATTTGCCTGATTCAGGCCCCAGGCTTTGGCAAAGGCGCAGTCCATCGCATCGCCATCAATGAACTGGATTTCAAATTCCTCGACCGGCTGGCCATAGTCGTTGCGGATCGTGCCGATCTTCGCCAAATAGCTTTCCTCGCTGTCGAAATAGAAGCCACTGGCTGAGATGTCATAGGGTTGGGCATAGAAGGTTGTTGTCATGTGCTTTGCTCCTCTTTGGTTAGGTTTGGGTTGCTCATGCAACCTTGGCCTTCGCCGAGAAGCAGGTGTGCAAACGGCACGAGAAATCGACGGCGGGCGCAGGGCTACGCCCCGAGCCTCGGGAGACCGTCTATTTCTGCGTGAAGTGCGCTGAGGGCGGCAGCCCTAAGGAATTCCTAAACATTTTTTTAGGTTCAAAAATTATCGATATGATTGATAGGCATATTGCGTTGGTGAAGGCGACCACCATCTACCTTTGAATGAGGTGATCGCCTTTACTCTTTATTTGCTTCTCACAATATCGCCGTAGTTACCGCGAAGCTGCAATGTGATGGTCACAGCGCTGCTATCGCGATTACGCCAGAACCAGCCATGCTCGCCGGCGAAAGGGGCATCAATGCTTCCCTCTCCCGATGTCTCGCCACGACCGCGATCATAATCGACCGATTGGCCGTTGCCATGGGCGTGCAAGTCGAAGTTGATCCTTCCACCCTCGGCGACCCATGCGTATTCCGCTACGGCCCCTTCATCCATGACCAGTTTGATCTCGGTATAGGCATCAGGTGCCAGCGTGAACGTGATTGTGTCGGTCCATGCTTCTTGAGCGTGCGCTGTTCCGACAAACAGGCCGAAGACCTCGTTCAACAGGCTTGAGCTTTGCTCTGGCTCGTCATGGGTCATTTGATCCTGCTCGGCTTCGTCGGCAAGCTCCTGTTTGATCTCGCCCATCTCCGTCAGGCCGAGAACACGTCCGGCCCCGGTTGGGTCGATGCCATATTCCGCTGGCAGTACAACGGCGATGAGAATCACCGCCGCACCGATGGCCGCAATAACAGTTGAGCGGATAAGTTGCGCAGAGCTTGGCAGCTCTTCAAGGTTTGGTTTTTCTGCATTGAACATGATTTGGTTCCTTTAGGTATTCACAAAATAGCCGGTGACCTGATAGCCGATCAGCATAAAGCCGAGAGACATCATGACGACATTTGCGGTGTAGGCCTGACGGAAAAACTTCGAGGTTCTTCGCCAATAGCCCATGACAATGAGGATGATTGCGAGTGCGAGAATCTGCCCGATCTCGACCCCCACATTGAAGGCGAGAAGATTGGCAAGGAGTCCATCTTCGGCGATCTGGTAGTCGAGGATCTTGGTGGCAAGACCGGTTCCGTGGAACAAGCCGAAAATCAGCGTTGCAGCCTTGGTGTTGGGCTGAAACCCGAACCAGCGCTGATAGGCTCCCAAATTGTCCAGCGCCTTGTATACGACCGAAAGGCCGATAATTGCATCGACGATATAGGCGTTGACGCCCCAGCCGAACCAAACGCCTGCAAGCATCGTCACCGAATGACCGATTGCGAAAATGCTGACATAGGTAGCCACGTCCTTCATCCGATAGAGGAAGAAGACGACACCAAGCAGAAACAGGATGTGATCGTATCCTGTCACCATGTGCTTGGCGCCAAGATACATGAAGGGAATGATATGAACGCCCCAGATTTCCTGAATATAACCCGCATCCCCAGGAGTGACATTATGGGCAAGGGCCGGATTCGTGCTGATGCTCAGCGCAATAAAAGCCAAGCCTAAGAGTACGGCGGTCCGCCATACGCCGGGGCTATCGCCCCGTGGATTTACAGTCATGAAGACTCTCCGAATTGAATTTTCTGATCGAGATTTTGCGCTTTGAGGCGCTGACGATCAGGCCCGCGGCGGTCGTTCAATTCGGAAGATGCGCCCGGGCCGTGCTGATGGCGGCCCAAGCGGCCAGGCATCGCTGAACACAGTCAGGTCCTTGGCGTTGTGCCCAAGGATTGGTATGGCTTGGCTGTGATCGTGGTCGGCAGCATCATGGCCATGTCCATGCAACGCCCAGTACAAATCCTCGGCCAGACCATGCGAATGCCCATGTTCGGCGATCATCTCCATATGGTCCTGGATCGTCTCGAACACATCGGGCGTATGACTGAAGGCAGGAATCACGGCCCAGATGCTGAGCGCGAGGCACAGCAACGCTGAAATCGTTCTCCGTCTGACTGTGATCAACAGTCTCATATCCCTGCCTGCTAGCCTCGTCACGGCGGCTTGTTTGCGCGTCATTTTCTTGTTCTATCCCCCCAGGGGGGATACAGTATGTCTATGACAAAACCCCATATTCATGCAAGTCATCCTGCGATCATCGCCAGATTGAAGCGCGCCGATGGGCATCTACGCGCCGTTATCGAGATGATCCAGGTAGGCAAACCGTGCCTCGACGTGGCCCAACAGCTCCAGGCTGTTGAGAAGGCTATCGCAAATGCCAAGCGCGAACTGATCCACGATCATATGGATCACTGTCTCGATGCCGATAGCCAGCCATCGGATCGGCATGAGTTAAAGGCCATAACCCGCTACCTTTGAGACAATCCATGCTGGAGATTCTTTCCGACCGTACCTATCGGCACCTGTTCCTCGCACAGATCGTCGCCCTGCTCGGAACGGGACTTGCGACCGTCGCCCTAGGCCTGCTCGCTTTTGATCTGGCGGGCGGGGATGCCGCCATGGTCCTCGGGACAGTGTTCGCTATCAAGATGATTGCCTATGTCGGCATCGCACCCATCGCAGGGGCATTCGCCGATCGGGCTCCGCGCCGTACTCTTCTGGTTGCGCTCGATCTGACAAGAGCTGGCGTGGCTCTTTGCCTGCCTTTCGTGACAGAGATTTGGCAAGTATATATCCTGATCTTCGTGCTGCAGTCGGCGTCTGCGGCCTTCACGCCGACATTTCAGGCGACAATCCCCGATGTCTTGCCCGAGGAAGCGCGATACACACGGGCGTTATCACTGTCGCGCCTTGCCTACGATCTTGAGAATATTGCCAGCCCGACCCTTGCCGCGCTGTTACTTGCGGTTATGAGCTACCACGCCTTGTTCCTGGGCACCGTGTTTGGCTTCGTTGCCTCAGCTATACTGGTACTGACCGTATTGCTGCCAAGTCCGAAGGCTTCGGAACCACGGGGTATTTATGATCGGACAACACGGGGCATTCGGATTTACCTTGCAACGCCCCGCCTGCGGGGGCTGCTGGCATTGAATCTTGCGGCGGCATCGGCCGGGGCCATGGTGTTGGTCAATTCGGTAGTGCTGGTGCGTGGAACACTTGGATTGAGCGAGAGTGCGTTAGGCTGGACGATGCTGGCTTTTGGGGCTGGGTCGATGTTGGCAGCACTAGCCCTACCCCGATTGCTGGATCGGGTCCCGGATCGGCCCGTGATGGTCGCTGGGGCTATTCTCATGATCGCTGTGCTGCTCAGTCTTGCTGGCGAGATAGCGATACTGGGCCTTGAATGGCCCTTTCTTCTGATGGCATGGCTTCTGGTGGGCTTTGGCTATTCAAGTGTTTTGACCCCATCCGGTCGTCTGTTACGCCGCTCCGCCCATGCAGAAGATCGCCCAGCACTGTTCGCAGCGCAGTTTGCACTCAGTCATGCCTGCTGGTTAGTGACCTATCCATTATCAGGGTGGCTAATGACAGAATACGGGCCAATCACGGCACTGTGCTCATTATCAATATTGATTGGAATCAGTATATTTCTAACCCTAATGCTTTGGGCGAATGATGACCCCATTGAGGCTTTGTGAGAAGCGGGTGTGCAAACGGCACGAGAAATCGACGGCGGGCGCAGGGCTACGCCCCGAGCCTCGGGAGACCGTCTATTTCTGCGTGAAGTGCGCTGAGGGCGGCAGCCCTAAGGCCCTCACAATTAAGTCTTCAATGAAGGTGATTCATATTTTTCGTATGAAGATTGACTATGTCAGGGTGACAGATCATGACCAAATGGAAGCGCCAAATTGATGCATTGAATCAATATGGTTGTGATCAAATTCATGGCGATCATGGGAGCACTGGTGCCATCAGGGACCGGAGGGGGCTGAACGATTTCCTTGATGCTCTCGAAGAGGGTGCCACGCTTATTGTTTTATAGCAAAAACCATCACCAACACGAAAATGCCCTACAGGCAAGCCATACTCGGCTATTGCAAATTAGCCAACATCAGTTAAAAGTACTCACATCACGCTAGAGTAGATAAAATGGATAACGCAATGACGCTCACCCCAACCCAATGTAAGATGGCGAGAGCGGGGGCCAACCTATCGCGGACAAAGTTGGCCGAGTTATCAGGCGTATCGGTGGCAACTTTAGCTGACTTTGAAGCGGGAAAGCGCGCTTCTTACGACAGGACACTCAAGGATATTCAGACCGCACTTGAAGACTTGGGTGCAACATTCCTTGATCCCAACCAAGATGGCCCAGGGGTACGCATCAATGACCGGAAGTAATGGGCTAAAGTTTGTTGATCTTTTCAGTGGCTTAGGCGGATTTCATCTCGCTTTGACTGGCCTGGGATGTGAATGCGTTTTCGCTAGCGAAATCAACCAAGACTTGCAGGATCTATACCAGATTAACCATGGTATGCGACCGGCATCTGACATTAGGTTTGCTTGGAAAGATGTTCCTGAACACGATATTCTTTGCGCTGGCTTCCCCTGTCAGCCGTTCTCAAAAGCGGGTTCGCAGAAAGGGTTTGAATGCGCAGATTCCGGCGATCTGTTCGACTACATGCTCAAAGTTGTGGACCGTCACTCACCTCGACTTTTGATTTTTGAAAATGTTCCAAACATTATGCGCCACAACGGCGGCAAGACGTGGGAAAGGATCAAAAGCAGCCTAAAAGGACGGGGTTACGACGTAGCGGCAACAGAGCTATCGCCACACCAATTTGGTATCCCCCAGATCCGGCCAAGAGCCTTAATTGTTGCTGCTAGTGACTTATCCAAGTTCAACTGGCCGAAATGCGAACGAAATGCATCGCCAATGCACCTTTCTTCTGTGTTGGACGAAAGGCCAAATAATGCTGACCTTTTAACGAATGACTATTTGGCATATCTGGAAGTATGGGAAGAGTTTCTTCATCTCATACCGAAATCAACAAAGATGCCCTCATTTCCGATTTGGGCTATGGAATTTGGCGCTACCTATCCGTTTGAACAGCGTTCACCCAAATCCTATCAAAAAGCATATCTGGCTCGATTCAAAGGCAGTTTTGGACAGAGCCTCGCAAAAATGAGCAAAGATCAACAGCTTGCCTCGCTTCCGGCCTACGCTCGAACAGATTGCGCTAATTTTCCAAGATGGAAGATACGATTTATTCAACAGAATCGGGAGTTTTTTCAGCAAAATAAGCAATACCTGAGGAATTGGTTGCCAAGGGTGCGGGAGTTTGCGCCAAGCTTTCAAAAGTTTGAGTGGAACTGGCAAGATGGAAGCAGAACTCTTTGGGATAAAGTCGTGCAGTTTAGAGCATCTGGCATTCGAGTGAAGAACCCGGCTAGCGCACCATCGTTAGTGGCACTTACGACAAGTCAGGTGCCAGTCATCCCTTGGGAGAAGCGTTACATGACAATGCGGGAGTGTGCTCGGCTTCAAAGCATGGATGCGCTCAAACAATTGCCTGAAAGCAAAACCTTAGCCTACAGAGCGTTGGGAAACGCCGTGAATGTTGATGTTGTCGCTGCTGTTGCGGAGCATCTAATCGCGGCGACCTTAGAAACATCCGAAACAAACGACCGATGCAAGCTTGATCGTGCCAGTCTGATAGCTGGATAGGCCTAAGGAAATCAGCATGAAACAACGAAAAATCGAATACGCCACCCTAGATCAGATTGCACTTGATCCGCACAATCCTAGACTTGGAAGGTCGGCGCTCCGCAAAAATCTGACTCCGGACGAGATACTCAATCTTATGGGTGATTGGTCGCTTGAGGAGTTGGCCACGTCATTCTTGGAAAGCGGATTTTGGGCACATGAAGCCGTTTTGTGTGTTCAAGAGAAAGTTCACGGAGAGGATCGCCTCGTTGTAATAGAGGGAAATCGTCGTATTGCAGCGTTGATGCGGCTCAAAAAGACTTTTGATGGCGATGATACTTCCAAAAAATGGCAGGAGATCATCGCCAGTGTTGAAGAACCAAAAGAACTGTTTTTGGAGGTTCCCTTCATCCGCCTCGATAACCGAAGCGAGGTAGATGCCTTCCTAGGCTTCCGCCACGTAACTGGCATTAAGGAATGGGCTCCCGCAGAAAAAGCACAATTCATTGCCAAGTTAATTGATGAAAAAGGGCTGAGATACTACGATGTGATGCGTCAAATTGGCAGCAAAACCACTACCGTCCAGAGAAACTACATCGCTTACTCAATCCTAATACAGATGGAGGACACAGAGGGATTGGACGTTAGCAAAGTAGAGGACAAGTTTAGCGTGTTGTTTCTCTCCTTGGCCCGCAAGGACGTCCGTAAATTCCTGGGTGTCGAAGAGAAGTTTGAGGTTCCTCCGGATCAAGTAAAGCCGGTAATTTCAACAGACTGCGAACAAAATTTGAAAGAGTATTCAAGATGGTTGTTTGGCGACGAGGAGAACGCAGCCGTTGTCACAGACTCTCGGCAGGTAGACAAATTCGCAAAGGTTTTAGCCAGCGCCGAGGGGTTAGATTATCTTCGTACGGTAAAGAGGCCTAGCTTAGAAAAAGCTTTTGTGATTGCAGGTGGAGATCAGGAAGAGTTGTACGAATTGATGTCAACAGCTGCCTACAACGTAGAGGAAGCGCTATCGTCAATCCATCACTATGCTGATGATGAAAGACTGATCCGGATAGTACAAAGGCTCTCGGCTAACATGTCGCAAATCAACAGAATCTTCGAACTGTAGTGATGCTTGAGATACCAAAGAAGAACTTTTCACGATCCGTAAACGTGAACAACGTAAGGATTGTCACTCTTGCCGACTGGCTCGAGGCATCACTGCTTTTCGGCGAAACTGAGATATCAAAGAGCGATGTGGTTGATGTTCTAATTGAAGAACAGATTTGTGATGGCGGTGCACAAGACTTGGCTAATGAAATTGCAGATCTCGGTTGGGCTGAAATCAGATTGCGACAGTCATGGGGAGGAATCTCTCCGAATCTTACAATCTCCGCAAACCGTTTAACCTTTGCCGCTGATTGGAGGGAAGACCCAATTCGTGCCTTCTTGGTGATGCTATCAATTCTTCAACTCTATCCAGAATGGTCTGAGAAACATCAAGATTTTTCGGTGCAAGGCGATTTGTTCGAGAGGGTTGCGGAGGAAATTTGCCCCGGCTTGCTGCCTGGTTGGACCACTGTAAGAGCGGGTTGGTCGCCAGATAATGCCGTAAGCATTGACCTGATCGTTACCGATCTGTGTGAGCGCCTTAACACCCTCGGAAGTCTTCGGTTAGACGACTGGACTTCAGATGCTACGAAGGACGGAGGCTTGGACCTAGTTTGCTACCGAGAGTTCGCTGATTCCAGAGAAGCAACACCCACGTATTTTTTGCAGTGTGCAAGCGGGACGAATTGGAGAAATAAGATACATACGCCCTGTGCTATCTCTTGGATGAAGTATCTGGATGCAGCTGTTCAGCCCAGCACGGGTATTGTCGCTCCATTTGTGATCAGCACGGAAGAGATGAGGCACGCTGGCCTTAGTGGTCAGATCACGGTGTTTGATCGCATACGCCTTTTGCACGCCACCTACGACAACAACATTTTGCTTTCCGATCCTTTGAAACAGGACGTTATTGCCTGGGTCCATCAACGTGCGCAGGATATTCCAACAATTTAGGCCTTTTAGGGCAATTTCTCTAACCTTAGCCGCCATAGCCGGAGGGGATGCAACGGGGACGCGCAGCGGGTCCCCTTGCCAAGAGGCGTGGTACTACCACGCACATCTTGCGTCTCATTTATAGACGTTTTGAGACATTGGCTTCAGCAGTACCAAGCTTTTACTAAATATAGAATTTAAAAGGCAGGGGAGCACCAGCAATACTTGGAGCAGCAGTCAGTATTTCACCGATTGCATCGGCAAATTTAAGTGTTACCGGTAAGCCGTCCGCAAAGTTACACCCGTTGAAGTTGACTTTGGTAAGAGCCAATATATCCGCTGCAACTGTTTCTATATCTGCCTCGCCCCAATCAACATGAACTGCGATTGGATTTGGAGTTTCAAATCCTGGATAGGTGTCAAAGCGAGGCACGTACCCCTTAGTCCAAAGATATGCGAGCCGTTTATGTCTTATAAGGCAGGTGCCTCGTATGACAGGCTTCTTAGCTTGACGAAACAGCTTTAGATCATCTGTTGGACGTATTCTAATGCCAACAACATTGGTGCCTTGTGAGCAACCTTCTTGGAAGCCTGCCCATTCTGCTTTCCCAAATCGGGATCGTCCGTGAATGAAAATTTCATCTGGAGGCTTGCCATGCTTTTGTTCATAAGCCGCACAAACGAGTTGCATTAACTCAGCGGCCTTTTCGCGTGATAAATGGAATTGCCTTAGCCTCTCCGAGTACCACTCACCGACGGCACCACGAAAGACGAGACCTTCACCCGAACGAAGAAAGAGCTGTGCTCCACAACACGCGTTTCTTTTGTCAGGATCAGAGGGGTCTTTCTTGAAAACGAGACCTACATAACACACGCCCGGACGAATATCCTTTAGGCGCCAAGGTGGTCCAAAAGACTTATAGTAAGATGTTGTGCAGAGATTCCACGCAATCGTAGCAGGATCTTGAACTTTATGTTTGTACTGTTCTTCACGCGGAGCCAAGATCCCGTGCAGTGTCCGTTCCCTGATTATTTGTACTGGGGTAATGTTTAGCAATCTGGCTTTTAGCTGATTGTGAAAGTTCAGATCATAGAGCTGAAGCTCTGCCTCTTTGTTATCCTCTTCGAACAAAGATGGTGATTTGAGCAAGCCCTTTGCAGTCCTTGGTTTTAGCGTCGCTTCACCTTTCACGCGTTCCGCAGAGGGTGGCATCTTGGTTGGCCGCCCCCACTGGAAGACATCATCTGGGATAACGACAAACCAAAACTCCGGTGTCACATCTGCTTCTTCCTTCAAGTACGACTGAATTTTGTCAGCATAAATATCAACAGCTCTCTTAATGGCCTCATGCCTATTATGAAGACGGATAGCCCTCTCTAGCTCTTTACTAGATACGCTCAGTCTGGCAGTGGCAGGATTTGGCCATCGCAAACCAAACGCTGCTTCTAGCCCTGGAAAAGCCGTGTGATGGGCCCTATTCTCATCGTAGGGCGGTATATAGCCTGTGACGAGCTTGCCGAAATCATCCAATAGATCTAGCAAATGAGCCGGGCCAATCATGCCTATCTTAAGTGTTTCTAGGTTATTATTTTTGTCCGCGGGACCGTAGAGAAAAAGCCCGTCTTTTGGGTGCTCTTCTAGCTGTGAGTGGGCAAATTGCAGCTGAGGCTCCGGCAGAAGTATAAGCTTTCGTTCACTCATCGTCATGCTCCTCATGATTAATCAGGGAAGAGAAGACGGGATCGTTCAGCCGCAAGCTTTCTTCTTCTTGATCATAAGCGTCAGCGAGCTCATCGGACAAATTTTCATCCACTGGATCACTAGCAATGCCGCGATCTAACTGGAACGATAGCGGTTGAGCAGAAATAACAATGCTATTTAGTTTGGAACTAGGCAGAGAAATCTCATCGCTGCCATCAGCTACAAAATTTGCGAAACCAAGCGTTAATCCACGCCATTTTTCGTTGAACCACATTTTTGTTAGGGAGCGTCGTAATCCATTAAGCCGCGTCTTGTCAGCGATTGGCGTTCTGCCATCCTCTGAGATAACAATTCGTGATCTAAGCTTTAAAATGTTCTCTTCACCGAGCATTGGCTGCGCTGTAAAGCCTAAATGCCAATGGTTGCGAGGCACAGTCTTGCCAGAGGGCAATTCTTTTTGCCCCTTTATGCCCGTCGCGGCCCGCTTGCGTAGTTTACCATTGAAATCTGTAAAAAGAAGCTTTCCGTTTTCTGGTAAGTCGAGCGGAAACCACCATGCAAGTTGACCATTGGCTAATGGATACGGGTTGAGGCCAAGTTGCTCCATTCGAACATCCCAAGCCTGGCGGATGAGCGAGCTCACCTGATTTTGCGCATCACGAGGAGCAATTCCGAGAATGTCGCCAGTATTACCCCTAAGATACTGTTTAAGAGGTAGAGTACCGCGGTCTTTTATTGGAAACTCCTCTCCAACTGCCTCCTGCATTTCGTTGTGAGGGGCAAAACCAGCTAGTAGCTGTCCATGCGCAAATGTCGGCAGTTTTGATTGAGAGGCGATAACACGAGGCTCTGCTGACCATCTAGCTCCGGGCCTTTCAAAAAAATACAGAGTTTCTGGCATTTGGGTGATTGGCAGCCAGTTAGACTGAAGTACCTCCGACTGCTCTGAAATCGCACTTGTGTGACGCATATGAATATCGCGCCAATTTTTAAGGCTGGGTGATCCTGAATTAATTTTGGGGACACTGTCGCGTTCAAACAGCTCAAGTATCTGAGAAAAACCTGCGGCCCAGTTTGAGCTGCAATCAACCCCATTTATACGAATGAGCTCTACGGCAAAGTCACCATAGCTCGTACCGTCAAGGCGTATGGGAACAATGAAGTACGGATCATCGAGTTTCTTTTTAACGACCTCAGCTAAGGCTAATTCTTTGCGAATGCCATCGCGTAGGACGTTTGCATCTGAATATGCATTACCAGATATGACGATAAGGAATTTGGCGGCCTCATCTCTAAGAGTCTTTTCAATCTCCTGCCAAAAGTCTTCACCACCCAACAGTTTGCTTGTATCGCACCAAACATCATAACCAGACATTGAAAGGCGTGCAGACAACCAAATTGCAAAGTTATTATCACTGGGTGTGGCGTGGCTAATGAATATCTTGTCTCTGTTGGCCAACAAAGGTCCCTCAATTTATCTGCCTGACTGCGTATATGCATCAGAATACTAAATCCAGGCATCTCGGCTACAGATAACTTTGCTACTTAAGGAAATTATTGAAAGAGATCTGTGAATCAATATCCCTCTAGCGCAACAAGCCCGCTTCGGAATGAAGCGGGCTTCTTTGATGATTGAGCCTTAGGCGCTTGCTGGTTGATCGCTGAGCGGAACCAGGAAGAGGACGCCTTTGCGGTCGATGAGCTCAGTCGGGACGATGTCGAGATTTACGACAGCGCCTTGCTTATCGCCTTTGCGTTTCCAGGCTGCACCGATTTCGACGGGGCGGCTGAGGACGTCTTGACCGTTATCGTCTTGGCCCGTGATGCGAGAAAAGCTGACGCGGTAAAGTGGCTTTTGAGATTGAGTTTCTTGTGACATTGGTTTGTCTCCTTTTTCTGAATTGTTTCGGCTAGACCATCCAGCCGATGCGCAACCCAGACCGCGCGCCCAGGGTGCGGGTCAATCCAGCGAAGCGGGTAACACGGGAGACTTACGTGTAAGGCGAAAGGAGCGGGCACCGATTGACGCGGCGTTAGCGAACACCCTTAGCCGCGCGGTAGCGCATGGATCTTGGCTGTATGGGCGGCATGCCAAACAAATAAAATAGGAACATGGCACTACATAAAGTTATACTCTTAATTATCTATCTATGCTGAGGAGAATGACGCATGGCAAAGCGCCACCTGATTGACTGGGATAAATGGGATGAAAAAGAGTGCATCAAAGCATGGAAAAAGATGTCGAATGCAGTTGACCCCGTCGAGCTGATTTACGCTTTCTATGGCGGCTTGCGTTCTCAAGAAATCGAACTCAAGGGCTATATATCGAACAACCGTGGTCATCACGGGAACTTTCACATAATTGACTTCGATTTTGCAAAACGGGGAGAAGCAGAGGAAAGCATGATCGAATACAATTTCAGTGTTCCCATTGAGGCCCTTAGAGGCATTGTGCAAGAACATGACTCACTGACGTCAGAACCTGAGTTATACAGTAGCATTTACAGTGATGAGGAGCTCTGCAATGCGCCAACCCGATTTGTTCTCACTGTCAAAGAGTGATGCAAAAACAGATAGCGCTACACTGACCATTTGCTCGACTTATTCTCGCCGCTAAACGGCACAATTTCAATACAGTTAGACCGCGCGGCCAAGGTGCAAGCCAATCCAGCGAAGCGGGTAACACGGGAGACTTATTTATAAGACGAATGGAGCGGGCACCGATTGACGCTGCGCTGGCTAACCCCTTTAACCACGTGGTAGCGCATGGATCTTGGCTAAATGTTCAAGCCAAAAACTTCCAAATACGAACCATATACTGAAATTTTAATCCATGATCTTTTTGCAGTGTAGATTAAGATTGTCTTTAGATAAATTTGAATCCCAAAAAGGACTTCTGTGAATGTCACCTCATTCAAAAGCCGCGAAGAGCCTGCTTACATTGGCAATTGTCTTGCTGCTACAGATCTCTTTCGTTAGCGCTTCCAAAGGTCAGCCGAGTGTAAATAATCCGATAGCAACGATGCCGTTGCCGACGCAAAAGCCTCACGCTTCGGCGAAACCTCCGCAACAACCTGATTTTACAGCTGCTTCCGAACAGATAATAGAAAAACAAGAAAAAATAGAGGCGCTATCAAAGCAAATAATAGACGAAAGATTAAATCTATCAGAAAAAAACACGTCATTAAGCGAAAGATATTTCACCATATTTGTAAGCCTCCTAACTACAAACGTAGCTATTATAGCAATTCTTATTTCCATTTTCGGTGTCGGCGTTTACAGGCTGATAATTTCAAGACTAGAAAAGGATATATCAGAAATTGTCCATAAGGAATCTTCAATTGTTCAGGCATGGGCATTTAATCTTCTATCTTATATTTGGTACGAAGAATATTATGAGTACGTCAAAAAAAGCCTAGAAGGAAAATCTCTAAATAAACATGAAATAGACAAAGCAAACGCCTCTATTCGGAATGCCCATAACATCGCAAAGCATGGCTTGGAGTTCTTGAATCGCCACCAACCAATAGACTCAATATTTTCGGGCAAAGATGCTGAAGCACTTGTCGTATGCATCAGGCTTTATAATGCTAAATTTTATGCTTACGCATCAGGGGTATTAATAAACAACAAAGAGTTATCTAAGAATGAGATAGATGAGATATTCAGAGACTGCAAAAACATATATGAGACGCTTTCCAAGACTAAAATAATGACGCCACAATACAATTTTAAATGGTACAATCATGCTGAGACTATTGGCTTCGTTTGCGCATATTTAGGCAAGCATTGCAGCCACAACGAAATGACTGAGTTCGGTATAAAAACCCTTCAAGATCTAGCTAAAGGATTGAAGCCATCTAGAAAACTAAAACCTCCACCGGAATCTTTTTCGATGGAGGTTAAAGCTGAGCATTTTAATTCAAAGCGCTTAGGCTCGCTTTAGAAAAGTGGTGCAGGCGGCCTGTCTCCATCACCCCGTTCCGGCTTCAGCAGCGTTTGAACATTTTTCGTACTCATCGTAATCCCCATGAATATGTTTCGAATTGTCATTACATTATCTTTCTACAAAAATTTTCAAGTTAAATCTATACAATTAAATTAGTTAAAATTGCAACAATATACTACATGTTGCATCCCCCTATGTCAAGATGCGCACATATTGATGAAGGAAATTCGCTAGCCCGAGAGTAGACAATCATAAAATCAACCGATAAGCAATTTACCTGGATCGCCCGTTCTCAATTTGTTCTGTTAACTGATTATCAATAATTCGTGGCTTGTTTCGTGTTGATCTTGCTATTTGAGATATAATCAATGCTCTAGGTACGAGTGGGGCTATCTCATCAGGTAAACGGCCAAACTTATCCTTTATCCACATGGCTTGATTGGATTCT
>CENJ01008074.1_pt1 | contig 20197 bp, 18 predicted proteins | sample 356161 | NCBI WGS metagenome assembly CENJ01 (sample SAMEA2619531, study PRJEB7988) | marine metagenome | biome: marine biome (ENVO:00000447); feature: surface water layer (ENVO:00002042); material: "saline water (ENVO:00002010), including plankton (ENVO:xxxxxxxx)" | depth 5 m
CTTACAAAAGTCTTTACAAAAATTCTCCCATTTTTTTGATTCAGGTGAATACCCATGATTTACATGAATTGCTTTAAGAGATCCTATTTCATTAGACTTATTCATTTCATTCAAATAATACAAAAGAGCTATGGAATCAGCTCCACCACTCAGCCCAACAAATACATCAAGATTCTTAAAGAAATGAGATTTAGAAAATTTTGAATTGAAAGCTAATTTAGCCAATTTCTAATAGCTTTTTATATCTTGCTTCAAGCAGATCATCTAGAGGTTTAGATAAAAGTGTAACTAAGTTTTTTAAAATACATGAACGCACTGATTCGCTGATTTCTTTGTAATCTCTGTGAGCGCCTCCAAGCGGCTCTTTTATAATCTCATCAACAATCTTTATTTTAATGAGTTCTTGTGCGCTAACTTTCATTGCTTCAGCAGCATCTGAAGCCTTTTCAGCAGTCCTCCAAATAATTGACGCGCAAGCTTCAGGCGAAGCAACTGAATAAGTAGCATGTTCCAAAATTGCAATGTGATCACCGACTCCGATTGCTAAAGCTCCTCCTGATCCACCTTCTCCGGTAATAATTACAATGATTGGAGTTCTCAACTTTGACATGACAGCTAGATTCGTAGCTATAGCCTCACTTTGACCTCTTTCTTCGCCCTCAATACCCGGATAGGCACCAGCTGTATCAATAAAAGTAATCACAGGTAAGTTAAAACGCTCCGCTAACTGCATTAATCGTTTTGCCTTTCTATACCCTTCAGGCTGTGGCATGCCAAAATTTCTTTTTACTTTATCCTCTGTCTCTCTTCCTTTTTCATGGCCGATCACCATCACAGAATTGCCTTCGATTTCTGCAATACCACCTATGATGGATTGATCATCTGCAAACTGACGATCACCATGAAGTTCAATAAAATCTGAAAATACAGCTTTGATGTAGTCTGACGTATGGGGTCTCTGAGGGTGACGAGCAACTTGAACCTTTTGCCATGTAGAAAGTTTAGAAAAAATTTTATTTTTTAGTTTTTCTTCCTCTTTACGAAGCTTTTCAATTTGGCCTAACAGTTCTGGATCTTCATTTGATGCAGCCTGCAGAGCCTCAATTTTTTCAATAATTTCAGCTAATGGTCTTTCAAAATCTAAAAAGTGCTCTTTCATTATTAGGATCCCAAACTAATTTTATCAGTATTAAAAATTTCATTCAGGATTTTAATGTTTTCTGATGTTGGAGGCACTGAATACTGATCTCCTAATTTGATTAGAGCACATGTATTATTTTTACTCACTTTTAACTTAACAGTGCACGATTGTTCATCCCAAAAATTACCATTCAACTTTTTAAGCTTTGAAATTGATTCTTGAACTTCCGCATCATTGTTGTTTGTAAGATCAACGATGAGGCTACCAGACTTTTCAGATAATTCATTATCAAGAAGTTCAATCCTTTTAATGTCCAGTTTGAACATCTTGGTCCCCATCTCCTTAGTTTTATAATCGTCAAATTCTGCATTCCCTGCAAAAACTAAAATAGCTCCTTTTTTTACTAAAAAATGATACTTTTCTAGTATTTCAGAACCAATAATGCCCTCCATTGATGAAGTACCATCATCAAAACTAATGAACATAACTGGTTTACCTGATCGATCTCGAATCTGTCTTATATTATTTACTAATCCGACTACTTTTACCTTATTAGTATCAACGGTTATTTGACCTATTTCATGACTTCTTATGTGGGCAACTCTTTTACTAATTGTTTTAACAGGATGGCCAGACATATAAAACCCTAGAGCAGTCTTTTCATGCTCAAGGATTAATTCTGGAGGTAAATCACTTGTATTTTTATACTTATCATAGGGATCAAATTCTTGCTGGACAGAAGAAAAGAGATCCGAGCTAGAAGATTGTGCTTTTTGTCCTTCACGCAAAACATCCTCTAAAGCTTCTATAGCGACAGATCTCGATGGAGATATTGAATCAAAAGCACCTGACTTTGCTAGCGCCTCGATAGACTTCTTACCACCCAACTTGATATCGGTTTTTTTTGTTAAATCAAATAAATCTTTAAAACCTGATGATCTTTTTTCAATTAGATGGGTGATATAGGAATCTGCAACACCTTTTATTGCTCCCAAGCCATACTCGATCTCTTGATTTTGATTTACTTTAAAGTTTTTAATAGATGTATTTATGTTCGGCTTAATAACCTTTAAACCCATTTTTTTACATTCTTGGATTTGGATTTGAACTTTATCTGTATTACCCAAATCAGAGGATAGGACTGCTGCCATGAAGTATGCTGGATAATAGGTCTTTAAATGTGCTGTTTGATAAGAAATCAATGCATAGGCTGCAGAATGGGATTTATTAAAGCCATAACCGGCAAACTTCTCAATTAAATCAAATATTTTTTCTGCAACTGGTGCCTTAATATTATTTTTTTTGCAGCCATTTACAAAAATCTCTCTTTGTTGCTCCATTTCTTCTACTTTCTTTTTACCCATGGCTCTTCTGAGAATATCTGCTTGGCCAAGTGAATATCCTGCAAGTACCTGAGCAGCTTGCATAACTTGCTCCTGATATAAAATAACACCATAGGTTTCCTTCAAAACAGGCTCTAATAGATCATGGGGATATGTTACTTTTACTTTGCCATGCTTTCGATTAACAAACTCATCATGCATACCAGATTCAAGAGGGCCTGGTCTATAAAGTGCGAGCAATGCGGTAATTTCTTCAAATTTTGTTGGAATTAATCTCTGAATGAGATCCCTCATTCCAACCGATTCAAGTTGGAAAACTGCGGAAGTATTTCCTGATGCTAGAAGTTCAAAAACTTTTGGATCATCAAGTTTAATGGAGTGGATGTCTATAGGTTCAAGATCTGAAGATGAACGGAATTTATTGATTTCCTTAACAGCATTATCAATAACGGTTAAAGTTCTGAGACCAAGAAAATCAAACTTCACTAAACCAATAGTTTCGACATCGTCTTTATCGTATTGAGTCATCACTGATTGTGATTGCTCATCCACATAAGTGGGGCAGAAATCAGTAATTTTTCCCGGAGCAATTACTATTCCACCGGCATGCTTGCCTACATTTCTCGCAATTCCCTCTAATTTAAATGAGAGGTCAATTATTTCAGATACTTCATCATCCTCTTGTATTAGTTGCTTAAAAAGAGGCTGGCTCTTGATGGCTTGATTGAGTGTAATTCCTGGTGTTGTTGGAATCATTTTTGCAATCCTATCTCCAAGCCCATAAGGTCTGCCTAATGCTCTTGCAACATCCCTAACAACAGCTCTTGCTGCCATGGTCCCAAATGTAGCAATTTGAGAAACTGCGCCTTGTCCGTATTTTGAGCTTACATATGAAATAACTTGATCTCGTTTATCCATGCAAAAATCAATATCAAAATCAGGCATTGAAATCCTTTCTGGGTTTATAAACCTTTCAAAAAGTAAATCGTGCTCAATCGGATCAAGTTCAGTGATGTCCAAACAATAAGCAACCAAAGATCCTGCTCCTGAACCCCTTCCGGGTCCAACAGGAATATCATTTTCCTTAGACCACTTTATAAAATCAGCAACAATTAGAAAGTAGCTAGAAAACCCTGTTTTGGTTATGGACTTAAGCTCGTAATCAAGTCTTTCAGTATATTTCTGATGTAAGTTTTTTGGTTGTTTTTTTAAAAGCTTTGTTAGACCCTTTTGTGCCTCGGAACTCAAAAAAGAATCAAAGGTTTTTCCTTCAGGAACTGGATATTCGGGAAGGAAATATTCACCGGTTTTTAAACTGACATTACATGCAGTTGCTACTTCAAAAGTATTGTCCACAGCTTTTTTACAGTCCTCAAAAACCTTATGCATTTCCTTGGAGTTCTTTATGTACTGATGAGTATTGAATTTACTCTGTCTGTTTGCATCATTAAGTGTTGTACCGTTATTAATACAAACTTTAATTTCATGAATATCAAAGTCCTCTTTGTTAAGGAACATACAGTCATTTGTTCCTATAACAGGAATCTTAAGTATAGAGGCCAGACTGAAGATGGTTCTTTTTGCTAAAGCAAAATTTTGGTCCTCAAAATTATTAATCTCTAGCAACAAATTGTCTTTTGCTACAGACATATATTTTTTCAAATAATTTTCAGAATCTTGAATCCTATTTTGTCGATTTAATTCATAAAGGTATGAATTGCTTCCCCCCAATATAATGAAGATATCTTTTTTAAATTCCTCAAGTTGTTCTAGAGTAATAAAATTTTTATGGTTTTGAATTTGATTTTGTGAAATTGAAATTAAGTTTATTAAGCCTCTTAACCCAATGTTTGTTTTTGCTAAACACAAAACTTCGTGAGGAGTATCTGAAAATGAATCTTTAACATTAAGGATGCATCCTAAAATTGGTTTGACGCCCTTCGATTCAGCGTAAGAAATAAACTTTACCAGCCCAAAAAAGTTATTTAGATCGGTTAATGCAATAGCAGGCATTTTATGCTTTACAGCAGCATCAACTAGCTCTTTAACCCTTAATAGACCTCTAGAAATGCTAAATTCTGAATTCGTTCTTAGATGAATAAAAGGCCTCATAAGCTCTTATTTTACCCCTTTAAATGTCATTCTATGAATCTTTGATGGCCCAAATTCTTTGATTAAATTTAGGTGCTCAGCAGTCGGGTAGCCTTTATGTTTTGAGAAGTTAAATCCAGGATACTCTATATCCATTTCATGCATAAGGTTATCTCGATAAACTTTTGCAACTATTGAGGCAGCTGAAATCAAAAAACATTTTTTATCTCCGCTAATAATTGGATGGTTAGGAATATCAATGTTCAATCCAAACTTCCCGTCTACAAAAATATTACTTGGTTTTATCTCTAGATTGCTTATTGCCCTCTCCATTGCCAAGAGAGATGCTTGATGAATATTTATTTCATCAACCTCAACATTTGAAGAAATGCCTATTCCTGCAATTCCATTTTCAAGAATTTCATCACAAAGACGATTTCTTTTTATGGGCGTTAATTGCTTTGAATCTTTAAGTCCTTCAACCTCATTAAATAGTACAACCGCAGCAGCAACTACAGGTCCTGCTAGACAGCCTCGCCCAACCTCATCTACTCCTGCTTGCACTATCAACTCTCTCCAGCAAATATCTTGCGCCCTCAGTCATACCATTTCCCTTTATTAGATCCTTTACATTAGCCACCCTAAAAGCTAGCTGATCTTTATTCTCTCTAGCTGACATAAAGGCATCAAATATTTCATTTGGCGTACATTGATTCTGAAGAAGCTCTGGAAAAATATTTTCTCCTAGAATTAAATTTGGAAGACCGATCAAATTGGTTTGCATTAGGGGTTTTAAAATTAAATAGTTTATTAAGCTAGTTTTGTAACAGATTATTGGAATGTTTCCATAGCAAGCAGCCTCGAGTGATGCAGTTCCTGAGGTTGAAATAGTGAAAGTTGATAGCGATAAGAACTCTTTCATTTTATCAGTTTGAATAAAGATTGGAGTTTCTAGCCCACTGAGCTCTGCTTGAATTATATTTTTATGATCTTGATTAACCACTGGGAATAAAAAGCTATAACTTTTATCACCCTCATAGACCTTTTTAATTACCTTTTTATAAATAGAGAGCATATTGGAAATTTCAGACCTTCTACTTCCAACCAAGAAAGTTAAACACTCTGAATCATTATTAATTCCATATCTATTTTTGATTGAGGAAACATCTTCGACCTTTTCAATATCTTGAAAAGGATGCCCCACATGAAAAGAATTCACATTATTTTTCTTAAGGTACTCATGCTCAAATTTAAATAAGCAAAAAGTGGTATCTATAAATTTTCTAAGCTGTCTAACTCGACCTGACCTCCATGCCCAAACAGATGGACTAACAATTTGAAAATTTATTGTCGAGTTTATTTTTTTAAGCTTTTTGTGAAAAAAAGAATTTAAATCTGGGGAATCTACACCAATAAAAATATTAATATTTTTACTAATAAAAAAATCAAGTATTTGTTTTCTAGCTCTTAAGATTGGCCTTAAGTTCTTTAATGGGTCAATAATTCCCATCACATTCAAAATTTCTCTATCAAAATCTTGGGGTCTAGAAATATTAAATTTATCTAGTTCCTTTCCGCCAATTCCGAATAATTCAAAATCTCTGCCAGAGGATTTCAAAGACTCGATGAAGCTTGTTGCTAGATAGTCACCTGATTTTTCAGCAGAAATAATACCTATTCTTAATTTAGAACTTTGCACCTATCGCAATAAGCCTCTTGAGGATTGCTCTACAGATTCGATAAATTCTTTAAGGCCTTTTTGATTTATGTCTAATTCATTAAGAGACGAAATGGCATCCTCTAATGAGTAACCTTTTCGATAAACAATTCGATATGCTTTTTTCAAAACGGCAATCTCATCATCAGAAAAACCATTTCTTTGCATCCCAACGGTGTTAAGGCCAATAGGCCTAGCGGGGTTAGCAGCAACTTTTACAAATGCTGGGATATCCATTGTTATTACCGTGTTAAGGCCAGTAAATGCATAACTGCCAACATTACAAAATTGATGGATAAGTGAAACAGCACCCAGCGTAGCAAAATTTCCTACATTTACATGTCCAGCTATGCCGCTATTATTTGCAAAGACATTATTATTTCCAACCACACAATCATGAGCAACATGAGAGTAAGCCATAAACAGGTTATAGTCACCGATGATAGTAGTTGATTTGTCTTGAACTGTTCCCCGATGAGCAGTGAAACCTTCTCTAAAAATATTTCCTTCGCCAATTTGAAGAGTTGTCTTTTCACCTTGATATTTTTTATCCGGAGTATCCTCGCCGATGGTGCAAAACTGATAGAAAACATTCTTGGGACCAATGGTTGTTAGCCCTTTAATCACAACATGAGATTTTAGTTCGCATTCTGGCCCAACTGTAACCCCTTCGCCTATAAAACAAAAAGGGCCTATTGTAGCTGAGCTATCTACCTTGGCACTTGGATGGATAAAAGATTGATCAGACATACTTATTTAGGGCGATCAGCACACAATATCATGGCTGAACAAATTTTTTTACCCTCTACCTCAGCGTAACAGTTAAATTTCCAAATTCCACTTTTTACACTTTCAACTGCTGAGAATAGATCAAGGACTTCTCCAGGAACAACAGGTTGTCTGAACCTAACTTTGTCTGCTCCAACAAAATAATAGATGCTGCCTTCTTCAGGTGTCTTATTCATGGTCATAAAGCCTAATATTCCAGCTGCTTGTGCTAAGGATTCAATAATTAAGACTCCAGGTAATACTGGTTTATTAGGAAAATGTCCTCTAAAAAAATCAGCTTCAGGCTTTATGTCCCACTGAGCATGAATTTTATTACCAAGATCCACTTCGATAACTCTGTCTACCAATAAAAATGGGTCCCTATGCGGAAGATGTTTCTTTACATGATCAAGATCGTACATATTAATCTTTATTTCGTTTGCGAATGAAAACAGATGATTTAGCCCAATCACTATGAGATTGAGCAGGCATTATTCCTATGTACTGACCCGGCTTATTTATACTTTTTGTAATAAGAGTGTGGGCTCCAACAAAAACATCATCACAAATATTTAGATGGCCTAAAATCCCTGAAAGTCCACCCATCTGTAAGTTCTTTCCTATGATAGTTGAACCTGCAATTGCACATGATGCTGCAATTGCTGAGTTTTCACCCAAAATAACGTTATGAGCAATATGTACCTGATTATCTAATTTAACGCCATCATGAATATGGGTATCATTTATAGCGCCTCTATCAATAGTGCAACCTGCGCCTATCTCAACATTATCACCAATTATCAATCCTCCAAGTTGCTCAATCTTTTCATAGCCACTTTTAGCAGGTGCAAAACCAAAACCGTCAGTACCAAGAGAAACATTTGAATGGATAATGCAATTAGCGCCAATGTTTACATCTTGAATGATTGATGTGTTTGCATGAATAATGGTTTTTGATCCTACGCTACATTTATTACCAATAAATACATTAGGTCCTATAAAAACATCGTTGCCTATTTCACAATCTTGACCTATGTAACCATTATTTGAAATAACAGTGCCCTCTCCAATTGATGATGAATCATGTATGAAGCTTTTTCCGTGGGTGAAAGGTTGTGTTTGATCTTTAAATAACTGAGTTAGCCTTGCAAATGCAAAATACGGATCATCAACATAGATTACGTTCTCACAAATGTTTGAGTTTAAATCCTTAGGAAGTACGATAGCTGTTGCAAGAAAGTTCTTAGCTTTTTTTAGTGTTTTAGTATCAGTTGAAAAAGTAATAGTATTCAAAGCGGTGCTTTCAATACCTGAAACATTAATGACTTCTGCGTTAGGGTCTCCCTCTAGCTCGCCTTCTAAAAACTGAGCTATTTTTTCAAGGGAGAACTTAGTATCTGACAAATGTTTTATTCAGATTGAGCAGCAACATCCAACATTGATGTAACGTCATCAGTCAAATCAAGTGATGTATCTGCAAATAAAACATTCTCTCTGCCAAGTAAAACTTTAACTTGTTTGGCAGCGATTAATTCTTGAAGGATCTTTTGAACAGAGGGATTTAAATCTCTAAAAACTTTGTCAGCAGTTTCATTTTGCTTAGTTTGTATTTTGCCAACAATAAATTCTAGGTCCTTTGATTTCTCTTGAATTGAGCGCTGAATATCAGTAATTTCTTCTTGAGAGAGTGTTTCTGCTTCTTTTTGAAGTTTCTCAGCAAGTGCTTGCCTATCGGTTTGCAATACTCTTGCTTGCTCTAAATTGCCTGAATATTCACTTTCTTCTTCAAGAGCCTCAAAAGCATCTTTTGCTGCTTGAGTTGCTAAGACTGCTGTTCTTAAGTCAATTACTGCAACGCCATCAAGTGCAATGGCTGGTATAGCAAAAGAACCAGTTAATAATAATCCGAGTAAGTATTTTTTCATGTCGACCCTCTACTAAAAAAGTTGATATATTTTATATTAATTATAGAAAAAAACATCTAAAACCTATAACGATGTTCCAATATTAAACTGGAACTCTTCGGTTCGATCAAAGGGACCATCATTAAAGGGTTGTGAAAAGCTAAAACTCATTGGGCCAAATCCAGTCATCCATGTAACCCCTATACCGATCGAATATCGCAATTCATCAATAGAGGGTTCAGAGCAATTTAATTGATAATCTAAACAATCTGTTGAAAAAACGTTCCCATAATCAATAAAGAAAGCAGATCTCATTGATCTTGTGTCGTCAACCATTGGCAATTTAAAGATTAACTGCAAGCTCCCTTCAATTAGAAAATTACCACCAATAGGATCATCATATTGAGAAAAAGCATAAGGATTTTGTGCTGGTGCATCCGGGATGCCGTCATTATCTGTATCGATAATATCAGGACATACATCGTTTATTTCATCATACTCATAACACGGAGCTGGAGTAACTCGAGGACCAAGGGTATTTGATTCAAATCCTCTAAGTGATCTTGGTCCACCTGAATAAAAGTTTTCAAAAAAAGGTGTCACTTCTGTATCTCCATAAGTCCCTATGTAGCCCAATTCACCAACAAACCCAAAAACCAAGTCAGCAAAGCCCAGAGGCCTATAAATCTTATTTCTAAGATTGATTTTGTAATAATCTATATCACTTCCAGGTACAGTGGTTTGAAATAAAACATCAATGGATGATCCATTGGTTGGAAATAAACCTCTATTTAAGGTAATTCGCGACCAAACAGCCTGTGCTTTGAGAGTCTCAAAAATATCCCCTTCAGAGTTCAAGAATGTAGAAATCTCTCTTGCTGGCAATGTTCCTGCACTAATGTCAGTTTTATCATAATTAAGATTAAGTCCTATTCTTTGAATTTCATTAATAGGATATCCAAACTGCACTCCTGCGCCAAAAGAATTTGTAAGATAATTAGCTACGTTAAATTCGCCGTAGTCTGTTTCTCTAAAGTAGACGCTATATCCCCTGCTTACACCATCCATTGTGAAATATGGATCAAAGAAAGATAAACTGTAGAGCTCCTGATAAACACTCTTATTAATACCAATATTAACCCTGTTTCCACTGCCTAAAAAGTTCTGATCTTGTAAGTTCAAGCCAAGATTAAGACCAAAGTCACTATAACCAATTGATCCACCGATACTTGAAGTACTCTCTTCCTCAACCGTAAATTCAATATCAACTTGATCTTCAGTACCTGGAACTGGGATAGTTTCAACGTTAACTTCCTTAAAATAACCTAATCTTTCCAATCTCAGTTTTGACTGCTCAATGAGGTTATCTGAAGCCCAAGCGCCTTCAAATTGTCTCATTTCCCTCCTCAAGACTTCATCATTAGTTAGATAGTTTCCACTAAAGTTAATTTTTCTTGCATATGTTCTGTTTCCAGGTTGAACAATAAACAAAAGGTCTACTAATTCATCGTCATCTTGTATCTCTGGCGTACCTCTTACCTCAGCAAAAGTGTATCCTTCGTTACCTAAAAGATTTGTAAAATACTCTTCGATCTGAGTAATTTGTGCTTGTGAATACAATTGGCCATTTAAGGAGTCCAAGATAGGCTGATAAAGATTTTCATCAAGTGGTAAATCTCCAATAATGTTAACCTCATCAATAGTATATTTTTCGCCCTCCAAAATACTCATGGTTATGAATACATCTTTTCTGTCTTGAGAAATGCTCACTTGAATTGATTCAAGGGAATATTTCAGGTATCCACGATCAAGATAAAAGGATTCAAGGTTTTCTATGTCACCTTCTAATGTTTCTTTTGAGTACTTATTGCTATTTGATAAAAATGAAAACCAGTTTCCTTCGGAAAGCTCTAATGCATCCAGAAGCTCCTCATCTGGAAAAATTGAGTTCCCAATAATCTTAATACTCTTAATCTTTGCTGACTTACCCTCATCAATGATAATTCTTAAATCAATCGTATTTCTAGGCTTATCAAAAGTCTCAACCTCAACCCCAGCACCATATCTTCCTTGAGATGCATATTGCCTTACCAATTCACTTTTCATCCCTTCAAGTGTTGAGCGTTTATAAACTTGTCCTTCAGCAATTCCAGCACCCTCAAGACCACGAAGCAAATCCTCAGATTTGAGTGCCGAATTTCCCTCTAGCTCAATGGAAGAAATGGATGGTCTTTCTTCGATATCGATGATTAAAGCTGTCCCATCTTGAGATATCTTGATGTCGTTAAATTGTTCTGTATCAAATAATGCTAAGACTATATCTCTTACTTTCTCCTCAGACATTCTGTCGCCAACGCTAATCGGAATAATTGTGAAGATACTTCCAATTGATACTCTTTGTAATCCCACAACTCTAATATCTGAAATCACGAATTCATCAAATGCACTAACCAATAATGAGAACATCAAAGATATTGTTAGTAAAAGCTTTTTCAAAATGTCCCCTAGAAAAATCTTGATATATCGTTGAATATTGCAAAAAACATCAGTAGCATGACTAGCGCCCATCCACCGGAGTAAATGACATTTTCGACTTTTTCAGGAATTGGTCCTCTATTTATTGCTTCAACGCCCAGCAAAACGAGTTGTCCTCCATCTAGTACTGGAATTGGTAACAAATTTAGTACCCCTAAAGAAATACTCAATAAGGCCATTAAGTAAAGAAATGGAATAATCCCTGCTTTTGCAGTGTCCCCTGCCATTTGAACTATTCCTATGGGCCCACTCAGGTTTTGAGTTCCAAGGTTGCCGCTCAACATTTTGCCAATAAAAGTAATTGTTTTATAGCTCATGTTGTAGGTCTCTTTTGCTCCTTTAACAATAGATTCAATAATATTTAATCTAGTTCCGGGCACAATACCAATATAGTTTTGTTCCACTCCTTCAACCAATCTTTTAGAGAGTTCAACATCAAAATATAATCTTTGCGAGTCTCTTAAAACCTCGATCTGGATCACTGATCTTGATGATGCTATAACCTCTCGAATATCATCGAAGTATTTAATGGGCTGAGATTCCACGCTTAAAATAAGGTCATTTACTTGAAGACCGCTTGAAGCAACAGGCAAGCCATCAGCTATTTGACCAATATATGGTCTTAATTTAAGATCAATTGAGAAACCTAGGGCATTTTCAGGATTCATCTGTTCACTTTCATCGCTTAAAAAGTTATTGACTTCAATTGCTTCTTCAAACCTATTTCCTACAGTATCTTTGAAGCCAAGATTAATGAAGCCAGATTTGCCAGAATGGGATAATAACTCAAGCCGTAAATCCTGAAGGTTATTAATTTTTTTGCCCTCTATGAACTCAAGAACGTCACCACCTTCAAAAGTATATTGATTCTCTATTTTAGAGGTTTCATTTAAGACAACGGTTGCATCAAACTGTCTTTCAACAGAATTTGAATAAATGATTGCAAAAACCAGGATTGCCAAAAGAAAATTTGCTATAGGGCCTGCAAGCATAATAAGTGCTCGTTGCCATTTAGGCTTAGATTCAAAGGTATTTGCAAGTTGTTCTTTGCTTAATCCATCTAAGATGGATTCGTCTTCTGCAATTGCTCTATCCGATAACATAGCCACATAACCACCGAGAGGTAATGCGGAAAGTGCAAATTCGGTTCCCTGTTTATCATATTTCTTGTAAAAAACAGGTCCCATACCTATGGAAAATCGTTGGACATAAACACCAAAATATCTTGCAACAATAAAATGACCGAATTCATGAATTGTAATAAGTACACCGAGTAATACTAAGGCTGAAAAAAAATAAATCATAGGCTAATTAATGGGATATTGATTTTATCATTTCCAATGACTTTATGCGTGCTTCTTGGTCATAAAAATAAACTTCCTCAATTGAGTCCAACTTTGACATTGGCATAACACTATAAGTTCCCTTTATAACCTTATCAATATCAAGGAAACTTATTTTAGAATCACAAAATTGCTGAACTGCCACCTCATTTATTGCATTAAAAATTGCGCCTCTATTTCCTTGATGCTTGATCACATCACTTGCAATTTCAAATAAGGATTCTTTTTCATGAGGTATAGGAAAGAATTCTAATGCTCTCTCAGATGTTAATAGCTCCTCAAAATTTATACTTATTCTGTGATCACCCCTGAGCATGTTTGCGATAGGCACCTCCATGGATGGATTGCTAAGATGCGCAATTGAGGATCCATCAACATAAGTAACCATAGCATGCAAAATACTTTGAGGATGGATGACAGCATTGATTTTATTGCTCTCAATTTTAAAAAGGATTGCAGCTTCGATTACTTCAAGACATTTATTCATTAAAGTTGCTGAGTCAATAGAAATTTTTGTTCCCATTTTCCAATTAGGATGATTGGCTGCTTGTGCTGGTGTAATTTCTTTGAGCTGATCAATACCCATGCCATAAAAGGGACCACCAGATGCAGTAAGCGTCACTTTTCTTATTTCGGAGTTTCTGCTCTTAGTATCTAGACATTGCAAAACTGCATTATGCTCGCTATCTATTGGAAATATCTGACTATCGTACTTATTACAACTCTCTAAAAAAATACTGCCAGCGGTAACAATACTTTCTTTGTTTGCTAATAAAATCTTTTTTCCAGACTTTGAGGCTAGCATTGTAGATTTCAAACCATCAAAGCCCGAAACACCACAAATAATAAATTCTATAGATTCTAAACAAAAAACTTCCAACAAATCATCTTCGTCAGTTATTTGATTGGGTACATCAAGATCAGTTAGCTGATTCGAAAACACATATTTGGGCTTAAATTCACTAATGATTTCCTTAGCCTTTTCATGGTTATTGTTATATGAAAAGCCTATCAATTTTAGGCTATCAGTATTTTGTCGAATAACACTCAAGGCGCTGGAGCCAATACTTCCTGTTCCACCTGAAATAAATACACCTCTCATAACGACAAAAACAAAATGCCTGCCACAGTTGTGAATGCAGGAAGGTGTGAATCAATTCTATCTAAGAAGCCACCATGGCTAAGCAATAATGAGCTTGAATCTTTTACATCTGAAACCCTTTTTAAATAGCTTTCAAATAAATCACCAACAAACGTAAGAGGAATGCTAGCCAAAATAGCAAGAAAAACTATTTGAGGAATAAAGTTAAGTACAAACATTGAGGAGATAAAAATTATTGAAAGTAATGAGCCGCCAATAAGTCCCTCTGCGGTCTTGTTTGGACTTATTAAAGGAAAAATCTTATTTTTACCAAATAAGTTTCCAAATAAATACGCCCCTATATCAATAAGTGCAGTATTTAAGATAACTACAAACAAAAGAAGATTTCCATTGATTGGAAGTGATTGACTTGAACTGATTAATATTCCAGAGGACAAAAATATGGATAAGAAAATTATCATCATATAAGGCATAAATATTTTTAATTTAGGTAGCTGTCTAAATGCCATAAGGATCATGATTCCAGTCCATAAATAGAAGCCAAATATTGCCAATAATGCCTTTATGTTTTCTTGGAGGAATAGGATCCCAACCAACGCTGATACTAAAAATAGAATATTAAATACACTTCGCCCAATAAAATTCAGTAGTTCAAGAGCCGAAAGAATAGTAATAGCTAGAATAAATATTTTTATAAGAAGAGAGTTTCCATAAGCTAGGGCTAAAATAATTACAGCTGCCATCAAAAGGGCTATAGGGACCCTTGATATTAGATTCTTACTAAACTCTTTTTCCAAAACGTCTTTTCCTTTTTTTAAAAGAATTCAAACAATCCTGAAAATCATTTGAACTGAAATCTGGCCAAAGCTTATCAACAAAAATTAGTTCAGTGTATGCAATGTGATACAAAAGAAAATTACTAATTCTATGATCGCCACCGGTTCGTATTAAAACATCAAGATCATTAATTGGTGCGCTCAGGTAATTAAAAAAACTAGTTTCATCAATTTGTAAGTCTTTCTTGGTTTTTTTTGCCTCATCCACAATTGTCCTAATGCCATTAATTATGTCCGACCTACCCCCATACCCTAATGCAATGTTTAAATTGAGAGCTGGTTTTGTAAAAGAAGTATCTTTTTCAGCCTTAAGGATACTTGTATGGACTTTTTTCCCAAAAGTTTCTATATCACCAAAAAAATTAAGTTTAACTTTTTGTTCAGCTAACTCAGGAACTTGTTCATGAATTGCCTCAATAATTAAGCGTTTAATACCAGAAATTTCCTTTTTTGGCCTAGACCAATTCTCTGTACTAAAAGCATACAAAGTTAAAGATTGAAGTTTTTGACGAACTGCCTCTTTAACTAACTCTTTGACAACTGCAACACCTTTCTCATGTCCACGATTTGTTATCAATGAATTTTGTTTAGCCCAGCGGCCATTTCCATCCATAATGATCCCAACATTTTTTGGATTATTTGCTGGGTTGGCAGATGCCATAGTAATTAGATCTCGGCTAGATCAGCCTCTTTATTCTTTAATTCTTCTTCAACCAGTCCTATAAAATGGTCAGTCGTTTTTTGAACCTCAGCTTCGATACGTTTAAGTTCGTCTTCAGAAATTTCATTTTCTTTTTGAAGATCTTTTGCTGAATTATTTGCATCTCTTCTTATGTTGCGAATTGAGATTCGAGAGTTTTCTGCTTCATTGCGTGCTTGCTTGATGTAGTCCTGTCGTGTTTCCTCAGTGAGTGCTGGCATTGTAATTCTTATTAAATCGCCTGATGAATTTGGATTTAAACCTAAATCCGATTTAAGAATTGCTTTTTCTATTTCACCAATCATGCTTTTGTCCCATGGAGATATGGAAAGTGTTCTTCCCTCTTCTACTGAGATATTAGCGGTTTGGTTAATAGGTGTAGGATTGCCGTAATAATCTACTTTTATACTATCAAGAATACTTGGATTTGCTCTTCCTGTTCTAATTTTATTAAATTCATATGCAAGTGCTTCAAGCGATCTTTGCATTTTAGTTTTAATGTCTGAGAGGATGCTGTCCATCATGATGATATTAATGTCCCAATTGATTTACCGCAAGCAATGTCAAGCAAGGCATTTTCTTTGCTGAAGTCAAAAACTTTTATTGGTAATGAGTGGTCTCTAGCAAGAGTTAGGGCAGTTGCGTCCATGATCTTCAGGTTTTGTTGAATAGCTTCATCAAATGATAATGAGTCATAAAAAACTGCATCTTTATTAGTTTCTGGATCAGCAGAATAAACACCGTCTACTCTTGTGGCCTTTAACATCAAGTTGGATTGAGTTTCAATTGCACGAAGACATCCTGCGGTATCAGTGGTAAAGAATGGATTTCCTGTTCCTGCAGTAAAAATAACAACATATCCATCACTAAGAAGCTGAATTGCAAGTCTCCTGTCATAGTGCTCAACCAAACCCGACATGGAAATGGCCGACATAACTCTTGTTTTTACTCCAGCTCTCTCCAAAGCATCTCTTAGAGCAATTCCATTCATTACTGTAGCAAGCATGCCCATGTGATCACCTGCCACTCTGTCCATTCCAGCTTTACTGAGCTTTTCACCCCTGAAAAGGTTACCCCCACCAATGACAATACCGATTTCTGCGCCAAGCTCCTGAACACCCTTTACAGAATTTGCCATATGATCAAGAATTTTTGGATCAATGCCATGAACATCATCTCCGGCAACAGCTTCACCACTGAACTTCACAAGTAATCTTTTGTATTGAAGCTTAGTCATTTACTTAAGTTGTTCTGCCACCTCTGATGCAAAATCTTTCTTTTCGACCTCTATTCCATCACCCACTTTGAATCTAGACATCATTAGTATTGCTGCTCCACTCTCATCAAGGAGTTCTTGAATTTTTTGATCAGGATTTTTTACAAATGGTTGGGATACAAAGGATACCTCCTCAAGAAATCTTCTGACTTTACCTTCAACCATCTTTTCCATGATTTTCTCATCTTTACCTGATTCTTCAGCTTGCTTTTTATAAATAGCTTTTTCTCGTTCCAAAAAATCTTTATCTATATCATCCTGAGTAATGCAAGAAGGGTTAGAAGCAGCTGCATGCATGGCTAGGTCTTTTGCTAAGTCAAAATTATCTATATTAATAGAAACTAAAGCTCCAAGCTTGGAGTCGGAATGAAGGTATGTACCCACAGATCCAACATTCTCGACCAAATCCAACCTTCTAATCTGAATATTTTCTCCTATTGCTTGCACTAAAGCCTCTCTTTTTTCATTGAAATCATTATTGAGAGCTTCTACTGACTCAACCCTATTTTCTTCGAGGTGATTCTTAACTTCATTGCAAAATTCTAAAAATTTTGAATCTTTTGCAGCGAAATCGGTTTCAGAATTTATTTCAGCCAATGCAGAGTACTCAGATGTTTGAGCTATTACAATCAGCCCATCTGCAGCAGTTCTCGATGACTTTTTCTCAGCTTTTAAAGCACTGTTAGACCTTAAGAGATCAAGTGCTTTTTCAACATTGCCATCAGTCTCGGTAAGTGCCTTTTTACACTCCATCATACCAACGCCTGATATGTCTCTTAGTTCCTTTACTTGAGCTGCTGAAATTGTCATGTTTCTTTTACCTCTGGATCACTTTCCCCTTGATTTTCACTTGGCTTTGGCTTCTCGGTTGTTTCAGTCTCCTGATTGACCTCATCAGAGTCGACTGCTTCATCAATAATTTCTTCTTTAGGCTCATCTTCTATAGGTGTTGGCTCCTCAGCATCTGCAGATGAAACTAAATTAGCAACCTTTCCAGATGTTGTATTTGATTTTCTTACAGTTACTACAGGCACATCTTCCTCTTCTCCGGTAATAACCCCTCCTTTAGAGTTAGACAGGCCAGTTGCACATGAATCAGCAATAACTTTGGTAATTAATTTAATTGAGCGTATCGCATCATCATTGCCTGGAATAACGTAGTCAATACCCTCAGGATTAGAATTAGTATCTACCAGTGCAATAATTGGAATACCCATCTTTTTAGCCTCTGTAACTGCAATTTTTTCATAATTAACATCGACAACAAAAAGAGCGTCAGGAAGCCCTTTCATATCTTTTATCCCACCCACACTGGCAGAAAGTTTTTCATGTTCTTTAGTTATGTCCAGGGCTTCTTTTTTTGAAAGTTTATTGATTCTTCCAGAAGTGATCATTTCTTCAATGTCTAACAGTCTTCTTACTGACCCCCTAATCGTTTTCCAATTTGTTAGGGTGCCACCCAACCAACGTTTATCTATGTACGGTAAGCCTAAAGCAGATGCTTCTGCTTTAATTGTCTTTGCAGCCGATCTTTTTGTACCAACAAACAGAATTCTATTTCCCCTAGAGCATATTTCTTCTGCCTTAGATGCTGCAGCACTGAGATGCTCTTGAGTCATCTCTAAATTTATTATGCTAATCTTTTTTCTAGTATCAAAAATAAATCCTTCCATTTTTGGATTCCAAAACCTAGATTGATGACCGAAATGAACGCCTGCATTAAGCAGGTCCTGAATAGAAACAATGCTCATATATACCTCCGGGTTAAATTCTCCAGCGTACCAACAAAAAACTCATAAGAGCACCCAGTTTGTTGGAATAACTCGCTTTCGTGATTAAAAGTGGTCGTATTCTAATTAAATTTGCGCACTATTTAAAGCAAATCTGGTAAAAAATCCTTGATTGAATACAAATTTGGTTTTTTATTTATAAGCAGCTTTGCAGCTTTAATTGCTCCGTCGGCAAAAATACTTCTATTTTCTGCTTTGTGCTCAAATGTGCAAACAATTGATTTGTTGCTTAGCAGTGAAACTTGATGTATTCCGTAAACATCCCTTTTTCTTTCAGAAAGCATATTAAAGGTAAGATTTAAATCTGAGAATCTTTCTAGAATATTTCTTTGAATCATCAATGCTGTTCCAGATGGAGCATCAACTTTGTTGGTATGATGAATTTCACTTATGATTATGCCAGTAATTTTTTCCTGTGCACTAGTCAGAAAAGCCTCTATGTTTGATATCAGTTTATGAACTCCGGGAGAGAAATTTGCTTCAAGACAAATTGGAATCTTGTTTGCAGCATCAGAAATTTCAGCCACATGATTGGAATTAAGACCGGTTGTGCCAATAACTAAAGGAATTTTTAACTTTAGACAACATTTAATAACTTTTAATGATTGATCGGGAGAAGAGAAGTCGATGATGACATCAGGTTTATTTTTTTGTAGGTCAGCTGATTTAAAATCAACTATTTGATAGGAATTGTCAGCTACTTCTTTTATGGACTCGCCCATTTTTCCGGAGAAGCCGCTTAAAGCAATGAACATTATTCTTTTAGGAAATCTTCAGCAGCACTTTTAAAGGACGACTGAATAGGATAATTAGATTCACTGTTTTCAGAAGCGATTTGCGACAATAGTTCTTTTTGCTGCCTACTTAAATTTATCGGAGTTTCAACAACAACTCTGCAAAGAAGATCGCCCCTTCCTGATCTTTGAACAGAAGTAGCGCCTTTACCAGATACTTTAAAGATTTTTCCTGTTTGCGTTGATGGGGGTATTTTGAGAGAGATTTTTGATTCTAATGTAGGCACCTCAATTGAGCCACCAAGAATTGCTGTCTCAAATGAAATGGGAGCTTCAAAATATAGGTCCATATTATTTCTCTCAAAAATCTTATTTGGAAGTACATTTATAACTACGTATAGATCACCATTTTGGCCTCCTGAAATAGCATTACCTTCTCCAGATAGTCTTACTTTATCTCCATGGTCTACACCGGCTGGTATAGTCACAGAAAGCTTTTTAGTTGATTGAGTTAAGCCTTTACCGTGACACGACGAACAATACTCCTCGATAGTGGTTCCGCTACCGTTACAACTTGGGCATGTTTGTTGTACTGAAAAAAATCCCTGCTGCATTCTGATTTGGCCAACTCCATTGCATTGTCTGCAAGTAACAGGTTGCGTACCTGGTTTTGCACCGGTGCCATCGCAAGTGGTGCAGACAGATAACCTAGGAATGTCGATTTCCTTTTTTATACCAAAAATTGCGTCCTTTAGAGGCAGATCTAGCTGATATTGAAGATCATCTCCTCGTCTTGCTCGCCCCCTTGAACGTGACCTGCCACCAAAAACATCCCCGAAGATATCACCGAAGATATCACCAAAGTCAAAATCTTGAAACCCAGCGCCGCCGCCCATTCCAGAAACACCACTATGACC
>CENJ01017111.1_pt1 | contig 20188 bp, 21 predicted proteins | sample 356161 | NCBI WGS metagenome assembly CENJ01 (sample SAMEA2619531, study PRJEB7988) | marine metagenome | biome: marine biome (ENVO:00000447); feature: surface water layer (ENVO:00002042); material: "saline water (ENVO:00002010), including plankton (ENVO:xxxxxxxx)" | depth 5 m
ACCTGTGACCCACTCTTTTTACTAAAGAGCTTAATCTCATATAGAGCTTTATGAGGTACAAGATTTTCATCACCTTTTATATGAGTCACTGTTGCTGGCTCAACACTCCCTATCTTGTGCGAGTTATTGAACGTCCCAGAAGCACCCAGATATATAATGATTGCTGCTGAAGCTATAAATATTGAGACTATAAAAAGACCTAAAAACGATTTAGCCGATTGTACCATTTACGAATTTCCTATTCCAGACCGCTTGATTGTACCAAAGCAGCAAGACCAGCCAAAGCGATATATATAGAAAAGGGCACTCTTTTCCGTCTTACTAGGTAAAATTGACCCGTTTTACCATAATTTACCTAGCCAAAAACTCTTCATCTGATCAGCATAAAATCATTAAGTCATTGTTTTTATTTAATATTTAAGTACATCCATTTTGGCACATTCTTCGCAATGTAAGAAATTGTAAACAGGCAAACGGAATAAAAAGGGAAAAGGGTAGCAAGATGGTTATGAATACAGCACAAGAAAATATCAGCGAGGCAACACAAAGCGCCGCTATTCATGCACTTAACACTGCTAAGTCAGCTTTAGAGCTAACACGCAACGAGAACTTTCTTAACGGAACTTTCGATATTTTCGATGTGCTTGCACAGAACACGCAAGAGCGTAAAGCTCTGGAAAAGAGCTTAAATTCAACAATCGCTCTTTTAAAGCGTTCAGCCCATGCGCTTCAAGAAGCTGAGAAGACGATTGAGGTGCAAAATCATAAACTTGAGGCATTTGCTAAAATCTCATCTCATGATGAAAAAAGCGGCCTTCTAAACCGCCGCGGTTTTATGAACGTCCTAAAAAAAGAAGTTTCACGGATGAACCGTACAAATAGCGTAGGCGGATTGATTGTCGTGTTCAATTTAGAAAACCTTAAACTCATTCGCAAACGTCACGGAGAGGCTGCTGCAGATATGGCGGTACAAATTCTCGCTAATGCTTTTCAGCAAGAAATCCGTGAAATGGATCATGCTGGACGCATGCTAGATGATGAGTTTGTTCTTCTGCTCACTGATACAGATATGGGGCAAGCTCTAAGCAGACTTCAAGCGATGGCTATGCGTTTAAACAAGCTTTCAATGATCTGGGGCAAGAAGGAAATTAACCTCAATCTTAGCCTTGGCCTCAAGAACTTTAGTGCGCAAGAAGATGCTATCAAAATTTTTGAAGCCGCTAATGAAGACCTAAAGCGTAATAGATCAGGAGCTCAATACAAAAGCGCATAATCACAATATATATAGTTTCGCCTGCCACCCTAACCCAACCGTACCCTACACCTAGCCGGCAGGCATTCCCTAAGCCCGTCTCTAACCCCGACCCTACAAATAGAGACGGGCTTACCCTTTTATAAATAAGCATTCTTACCGTTGTTTTTGACATAGCTAGGAATGCTGCTATAGAATGCGATCTATGAATAATAATAATCATACAAATTTAGCACTTGATGAGGCTTCATTATCATCAGATGCTACGCTGGGTGTACAAGAAACATTTACGCCAGATCAAAACTTAGCGGCAAGCGGCTTTACGCTTGACCCCTCTGCGAATGATGGATCATTTGGTTCCGCTGTTATGGCTGAACATCGTATTCTTTTTCGAGAGCTTCAAGAGCTTAACGACGCAGGTGTTGACCAATTCTTAAACGCCTATAGCAATTACAAAACGAGCAATAATAAAGATGATTTATATGCTAGCCCCATTTTTGTTGGCCTTGCGAATAAATCAAACTCAGCCCTTGTTGATATTATTTTTTATCAAATTGAACTAACAGGGCGAAAGGGCACAGGCCTAACAGCGCAAGGTGTTGTGAGTTCACGCCGCAGGAAAGGTTCAATTGCCAGCTTTGGCGAAATGGACGATGATGAGCAAAAAGCGGCTGCAAATAGACGAATGTGGGATGAGTTTCTAGAACGTATGGCGCAACTTGATCAGCTTTACTACTCAACAATTAATATGCTGGACGAAGCCGAGAACATTCTTGATATAAAAATTGAGGCTTTCAAAGAAGAGATTGAGAATACAGATAATGAGCAAAAGCGTATTCAACTACAAATCAAGAAAGATCAACTGAAAGAACAACGTGCACAAATTCGTGCACAGCGTGAACGCTTGCAAGAAAATGAAGTCTTGCACGAAGAGACACTAGAAGACATACAAGAAAATACACGCAATGTCATTGCATCCGCGCGCAATAGAGCCGCTCATTTGTCCCAAAATGTGCGCGCGAGAATGCAAGCAAATATACAAAATATTCAAAATTCAGTTTCTTCTCGTTTTGGCCACAGTAACTTTACGGGCAATCAAAATGGCTCTAACTCTGGAAGCAATACCGGGGATAGCGGGAACGGAAACGCAGGATCGGCACAGGATGAAGCGCCGCCCCCACCGCCACCGATAGGGTAAATTTCGAATAAACGAAGAATTTATAAGCCGCTTTTTTTAAGCGGCTTGTTCGTCTTTTACAGCTTTTTTAGGCAGTGATAGTTTGATGTGCAGATCTTTTAACTGCTCTGGCGTGATATCGCTTGGTGCGCTCATGAGCTGATCTTCATATTGGCCGTTCATCACGAATGCATAAACTTCGCGTAAGTTCGGCTCATCCGCAAGAAGCATCACCATACGATCAATACCGAACGCTAAGCCGCCGTGCGGAGGAGCGCCGTAACGCATAGCATTGAGCATACCGCCGAACTCAGCTTCGAGCACATCTTTACCATAGCCAGCAAGACCAAATGCTTTTTCCATGATCTCTGGCTTGTGGTTTCTAATCGCACCTGAGGCTAGTTCATAGCCATTACAAACACAGTCATATTGGAAAGCATATACATCCAAAGGATCTTTATTCTCAAGATCATCCATACCGCCTTGCGGCATAGAGAATGGGTTATGAGAGAAGTCAATTTTTTGCTGCGCTTCATCAAATTCATACATTGGGAAGTCTACAATCCATGTAAATTTGTAAACGCCTTGCTCACGTGCTGCCGCATGACCTTCTGGTAATGCATCACAAATTGCGTCACGTGCAAGCCCCGCAAACTTAGCGGCTTTGCCTTCTTGGTTACAGATGAAGAAGATCGCATCACCGTCTTCGCAGGCTGCAATCTCACGAATCGCCGCTTGCGCTGCTTCAGGAATAAATTTAGCGATTGGGCCCTTACCCTCGCCGCCTTCAAATAGAACATAACCAAGTCCAGGTGCGCCCTCGCCTTGTGCCCAGCTATTAAGCTTATCAAAGAAGCTACGTGGCTGGTCGCCGACTTTTGGCGCACGGATCGCTCGAACAACACCACCCTTGGCAATCACGCCTTTAAAGGCTTTAAACTCAACATCATCACGGGCAAACACCTCTGTGACGTCTACGATTTCAAGCGGGTTACGAAGATCCGGCTTATCAGAACCATATTTAAGCATTGCTTCTTTATATGGAATGCTCGGCATCCACTGCACTTCGCGTTTTTCACCTGTAAAGTCTGCAAATGTTTCGAAGAGGTTTTCGATTACAGGCTGAACAGTTTCAAAAATTTCATCCTGCGTTACGAAACTCATCTCCACATCGAGCTGATAAAACTCAGCTAAGCGGTCTGCTCTACCATCTTCATCACGGAAACATGGCGCGATTTGGAAATATTTATCAAAGCCAGACATCATTAAGAGCTGTTTGAATTGCTGCGGCGCTTGCGGCAGTGCGTAGAATTTACCTGGATGTAAACGTGATGGTACAAGATAGTCACGCGCACCTTCTGGTGAGCTTGCTGTTAGAATTGGCGTTTGGAATTCTTGGAAATCTTTGTTCCACATCGCCTTTCTAAGTGTAGAAATGACATTGTTACGCAAACGGATTTTGTTGTGCATCCCTTCACGGCGCAGATCAATATAACGGTATTTGAGGCGGATATCTTCACCCGCTCCATCATCTTCATAGACTTGGAATGGAATTACATCAGCGGCGCCTTGCATGTCCGCTTTTTCGATTCTGATTTCAATTTCACCAGTTGGCATTTTCGGATTCACTGTTTCCGCTGTACGTTCAACAACCGTCCCTTCGATTGTTACAACGCTCTCTACACGCCACTTCTCAACCTCTTTCAAGAGCGGTGAATTTTCTTCAACAACGCACTGAGTGATGCCGTATGTATCACGCACAATAATAAATAAAACACCGCCCAAATCGTAAATACGATGGATCCAGCCAGATAGCTTTACCTTTTCACCAGCATTTTCTTTTCTGAGTTCATGACATTTATGTGTTCTGAATGCGTGCATCTTTTTGCTCTTTACTTCCTTAAACAATATCGCTGTAAAGCACAGTTTTATAACGCATTGAACCCAGAAAGCAAGGCATGAGTTTTATCAGTTGTAAAAATGCTTTTTTAAAGTTCAAATCAACTTCTATAATGTAAAAAATCAATATTTTGAAAGTAAGGGCTTCTCTTGTCGCGCCCTATTGGTTAAAAAGGCTCTATGTTAATAAAAACACAAGAAGAATTGAACGGTAGGCTGGAAGCTCTAGCCAACGAAAAATATATAACAGTTGATACGGAATTTCTTCGTGAAAAAACATATTTTCCGAAGCTTTGTCTAGTTCAAGTTAGTGGCCCCGATAAAGATGCATTTGCGATTGATCCTTTAGAAGGTGATTTGGATCTGAAACCGCTTTTTGAGCTCTTACTTAATGAAAATGTTCTTAAAATCTTTCACGCTGCACGCGCGGACATGGAAATCTTTTATCAGATCATGGATAAAAAGCTACCTAAGCCGATTTTTGATACACAGATAGCAGCCATGGTCTGCGGGTATGGTGATGCGATTGGATATGAAAGTCTTGTTCGAAACATCACTGAAAATGAACTTGATAAGAGTGTACAATATACAAATTGGTCACACCGCCCTTTAACAGAGCGTCAGCTAAATTATGCGCTAGCTGATGTGACGCATCTGGTTGATATCTATTTACATCTCTCCAACAAGCTTGAAGAAAATGGGCGTACACACTGGGTCTTTGAAGAAGAAGCAGTGATGACAAACCCCGAGACTTATGAAGTCAATCCGCTTGAGAGCTGGAAACGGATTAAAATTCGTTCACCTAAACCTAAAAATTTAGCCGCTCTTCAGGCCTTAGCAGCGTGGAGAGAAGACGAAGCGCAAAGACGCAACCAACCGCGTGCATGGATTTTACGCGATGAGACACTCGCCGATATCGCAAGTCAGCTTCCGACCAAAGTCAAAGCGCTTAAAAAAATCCGCAATATCCCCGGTGATATCGATAAAAGTGAACTTGGTGAAACTCTGATTGCCTGTATTGAAAAAGCGCTTAATGCGGACCAGGCGCATTGGCCTCAAGTAAAAAAGAAAAAGCCACTCCCCCCTAAGGCAGCGGCAAAGCTAGATATCCTCAAAATGTTGCTTAAAATTCAAGCCGCAAAGAATGATGTCGCTCCGAAACTTGTCGCCAATAGCGATGATTTGGAAGCCTTCGTATTAGAGAAATATGATAATTGCGCCATATTACAGGGGTGGCGACGTGAAATATTTGGAGAAGAAGCTCTCGCTCTTAAAAATGGTGATCTGGCGATTGGTTTAAAAGGCTCAAAAATTGTAAAATTTAAAATCAATGAAGAGACCGAGGTCTTACGATGACAAAAAGGCTTTATCTATTACGGCATGCTCAAGCTGCCCCTTCAGGGACGGGAATTAGCGATATTGATCGTTATTTAACGGATAAAGGCCTTGGTGATGCGGCCGCACTTGGGAAATATTTAAGCAGTCAAAATTTAAAGCCCGAACTTGTTTTATGCTCTTCTGCAAAACGCACACAACAAACACTTAAAGAGCTTTCGACATCTTTTGATGAGCTTAATGTTCAAAAGAGCGTGGATATTTATCACGCCTCTGCAGGGCAGCTTTTGGGCATGATACAAGATTGCACAAGCACACAGAGCATCATGATTGTTGGGCATAATCCTTCAATTTATGAGCTAGCCGCCATGCTTAGTACACAAGGGTGCGAGCGCGTTTTGAGCCGCCTTTCGCAAGGCTATCAACCTGCAAGCCTCAGCATTATCGATTGTGAATGTGAAAGCTGGGCGGAGATAAACCCTGATCATTGCACATTATCTGAGCTGGTAAACCCACTAGATTATAACGCCCCTGAACGCCCTACACGCTGGATGTAAATAAAGGAGATCGGCATGCCAAAGAAAACAGCCCTTCACGCTCTTCATATAAAGCTTGGCGCAAAGATGGGTGAGTTTGCAGGTTATGACATGCCGCTATATTACGATCTTGGTGTCATGAAAGAGCATCTTTGGACACGCGAAAAATGTGGGCTTTTTGATGTTTCACATATGGGGCAAGCCTTGATCACAGGCGCTAAGGGCGAACGAGAAGCGCTGGATTTTGTACAGAAAATTACGCCTTCTTCTTTTGAAAAACTGCCGATTAATCAAACGAAATATACTGTCCTGACCAACGAAGAGGGCGGCATCATTGATGATCTGATGATTACGCGTACCGACGATAATGAATTTAACTTTGTTCTAAACGCAGGGTGTAAAGATAAAGATATCGCATGGATCAAACAGCATTTACCGGAAAGCTGTAAATTTCAATATCATGATGATTGGGCGCTATTGGCTTTGCAAGGTCCGAAGGCTGAGCAGGTTGTGCGCGATATCATGGATATTGATCTTTCCGATCTTCCTTATATGGGGCTTTGGTATAAAGAAGGTGATTATTCGCTGTTTATCTCTCGTCTTGGTTATACCGGTGAGGATGGGTTTGAAATATCGGTACCGAATGATGGAGCAGAGGCGCTGATGAAAAAACTATTAGCGCATGAGGATGTAAAGCCGATTGGATTAGCAGCACGCGATTCACTTCGTCTTGAAATGGGATATGCGCTTTATGGGCATGATCTGGATGAGACAACTTCACCTGTTGAGGCCGATCTATCGTGGATTATCGCCAAAAAGCACGACGGATATATCGGCGCGGCGCGTATTCGGGATGAGCTGGAGAATGGCTGTAAACGCATCTTATGCGGGCTTAAGCTAACTGGCAAAGGGATCGCCCGTGAAGGCGCAGAGATCCTAAATGATCAAGGCGAAGAAATTGGTAAGCTTAGCTCCGGCGGGCATTCGCCGTCCTTGGGATTCGCGATTGGGCAGGGCTATATTGATCCTCAGTATAGTGCCCATGGAACACCCGTTTTTGTACAGGTGCGCGGACGCAAGATCGAAGCCGAAATTACTGAACGCCCTTTTATGAAAGCTAAAACAAAAAACACAAAAAAATAGGTGTTTGATCTCACGCTTGGGCGCCCTAAATATCTCATATCACTATGAATGAGAGAGCTAAACATGAAAAGCATAATGGTTTTATTTATTGTCACATCACAAGCTGTGATGCCTGCAACCCAAGAGCCGACAGGTGTATGGCTTGAGGAGGTGACTACGCCCTATTATGAATTTGTAGATCAAGGATATGAAGTGAAAATTGCCAGCGTTAGCGGCGGTGATATCCCGATTGATCCACGCTCTTTTGGTGAGGACGCCGCCAAAGAACCAAGCGTTGCGCGCTATCTGAAAGATAGTAGCCTACAAGCGAAGCTCAAGGGCACAGTATCCGCAGATGCCATTGATGCCAGTCAATATGCCGCCGTGTTTTTCCCAGGCGGTCACGGAACGATGTGGGATTATCCCGACAACCCCGTGCTGAGTAGCATTATTGAGGACACTCTAAAAGATGGGCGCGTCGTGGCGAGTGTATGTCACGGTCCGGCTGTTCTTATCGGTCCAAAGGCAGAAAATGGTAATCCTCTTGTAAAGGGACGAAAGATTGCGGCCTTCACCAATAGTGAAGAACACGCTGTAGGTTTGAGCGACGCTGTCCCCTTCTTGCTGGAAACCAAGCTTGAAGAGCTCGGCGCGGAGATTATTAAAGCCGATGATTTTCAGCCAAAATCTATTGTAGACGGGCTGCTTGTCACTGGTCAAAACCCTGCTTCGGCCAAGTATGTCGCCCAAGATGTTATTGAGTTGATTAAGAAGTAAAATCTTTACGTTTGGCTCATTTTAGCTTAATACCTGTTCATAGAATTAATAGATAGGACAGACATGAGCGCAGAAAAATCTACAGCCAGTTTAGCACAAGGCTCGCATGAGCATATTCTTATTCTTGATTTCGGATCGCAGGTTACGCAGCTGATAGCGCGCCGCGTTCGTGAAAGCGGTGTATATTGTGAGATTTGGCCGTTTAATCACGCAGATGAGGAAAAGATCAAAGCCTATAAACCAAAGGGAATTATTCTTGCTGGCGGGCCTTGCAGTGTATTGCAACAAGATGCCCCTGCAGCGCCAGAGATTGTTTTTGAAATGGGCGTGCCTGTTTTTGGGATTTGCTACGGTCAGCAAACCATGGTTAAGCAGCTTGGCGGCATTGTTGAAGCGGGTAAGAGCCGCGAATTTGGCCGCGCTTATGTTGATGTGACGTCGCATTCCGAAATCACAAACGGCGTTTGGGATGAAGGCGCGCATGAGCAAGTTTGGATGAGTCACGGCGATCATGTTGCTGATCTTCCGGCTGGGTTTGAAGTGGTGGCAAAATCAGACGGTGCGCCATATGCCTTTATCGCTAATCATGAAAAGCATTTCTACGGTGTGCAATTCCACCCTGAAGTCGTGCACACACCGCATGGTAAGGACCTTTTGCAAAACTTTACGCATAATGTTTGTGGCTGCACGGGTGATTGGACCATGGCATCTTTCCGCCAAGAGCAGATCGATAAAATCCGCGCACAAGTGGGCGATGGTAAAGTGATTTGCGGCCTTTCTGGCGGCGTGGATAGCTCGGTTACGGCGATCTTGATCCATGAAGCGATTGGCGATCAACTCACCTGTATTTACGTTGATACGGGCCTTATGCGTACAGGTGAGAGTGAGCAAGTTGTTGACCTGTTCCGTAATCATTACAATATTCCGCTGATCCATGAAGATGCTTCGGAAAAATTCCTTGGCGGGCTAGCCGGCGTTAGCGATCCCGAGATGAAGCGCAAGCTGATTGGCTCCATGTTTATTGACGTGTTTGAAGATTGTTCAAAGCGCGTAGGCGGTGCGCATTACCTTGCGCAGGGCACGCTCTATCCTGATGTGATTGAAAGCGTGAGCTTTACTGGCGGGCCATCGGTCACGATTAAATCGCACCACAATGTTGGCGGGCTGCCTGATTACATGAAGCTGGAGCTGGTTGAGCCGATGCGCGAGCTGTTTAAAGATGAGGTGCGCGCACTAGGCCGTGAGCTTGGCATGCCAGAAGAATTTATCCGCCGCCATCCTTTCCCTGGACCTGGTCTTGCGATCCGTATCCCGGGTGAGATTACGCAGGATAAGATCGACATCCTGAGGCAAGCGGATGTGATCTATCTGGATGAGATTAAGAAAGCCGGTCTTTATGATGAGATTTGGCAAGCCTTTACCGTGCTACTGCCTGTGAAAACGGTTGGCGTGATGGGTGATGCGCGCACTTACGAATATGTTTGTGCCCTCAGAGCCGTAACATCAACAGACGGCATGACAGCGGATTATTACCCGTTTGAGCATGAGTTCCTTGGCCGCGTATCCACACGCATTATTAATGAGGTCAAAGGCATCAACCGCGTTGTTTATGACGTGACATCCAAACCACCTGGAACTATTGAGTGGGAGTAATCCCTCTCTTCTTCTCAATAGCATAGAGACCAATTTATATATTTCTTCTTAGGTCTAAAACTCACAATCAGTAGTTTATAAAGGGATCATTTTGAAATAGAATATGGAATTAATGATTGGGGTTTGCCAATCGGTATTTAATTGATGGATTTAATATGCTTGCGCGTTTGATATTTAATACGCCCTTAGAAGGGTTTCTTCGTAAGGTTTTGAACAAACCAAAGATCGAGTTTACGAATAGCTCGGAATATTGGGATTTGCGATACCAAAAAGAAGGCGATTCCGGTGCGGGAAGCTATGGGCGGCTAGCTGAATTTAAAGCCGAGATTATCAATCAATTTGTAAAAGAGCATCAGATTGAGAGCCTGATTGAATTTGGCTGCGGCGATGGGGCGCAGCTTGCGCTGGCTGAGTATCCGAACTATATCGGTGTGGATGTGTCTAAGACAATCATTGCGACCTGCACAGAAAAGTTCGCAGGTGATGAGACAAAGCGCTTTGTTCACACAGATGAATATAACCAAGAGCAGGCCGATCTCAGCATGTCTTTAGATGTGATTTATCACCTTGTCGAAGATCCTATTTTTGAGGGATATATGCGTAATTTATTCGCGGCAGCTAAGCGTTACGTGATTATTTATTCATCTGACAAAGAAGAAACGCAGATAAATGAGCATGTAAGGCACCGCAAATTTACGCAGTGGGTAGAGCGCAATATAAAGGATTTTGAATTTGTTGAGAAAATCCCTAACAAATATCCTTATTCAGAGCTGAATAGAAATCAGACATCCTTTGCGGATTTTTATATTTATAAGCGCCGCGCTTAGTAATCAATCCTGACCATATAAAGTCCGTCCGCCGGGGCGGTTGGGCCGCCTGCTGTGCGGTCTTTGGCCTCTAACGCAGTTTTTAGATCCTGGGCGCTCCATTTCCCCTCACCCACAAGTGTGAGTGTGCCGACCATATTGCGGACCTGATGATGGAGGAAGGATTTCCCTTCGGTTTCAATGATGATCTCTTGTCCGCCTTTATGATCATAATCACGCGTCATCACATCCAGCCTATCCAGTGTTTTCATAGGGGATTGGGCTTGGCACTCAGAATCGCGAAAGGTGGTAAAATCATGATGGCCAAGGAGAAGCTGCGCCGCCGCGTGCATTTTCTCTGCGTCGAGCTTTTTCTTGATATGCCAGACAAGCCCCTTATCAAGCGCGACTGTGCCTTGGCGGTTTATAATGCGGTAGCGATAGAGCTTATTAACCGCGCTAAAGCGGGCGTGAAACTCATCATCTACGGCCTCGATGCCGATAATGCTTATCGTGTGGGGCTGCAAGTGGTAATTGATGGCCTTAGCGATTTCAAAGGGCTGCATTGGCTTTTTGGTTGGGGCAAGATCGAAATGGGCGACCTGCCCTCTTGCATGGACACCTGCATCGGTGCGCCCAGCAACTTGCACTTTCACCTCTTGCTGACAAAAGCCGTGAATGGCTTCTTCTATGGCTTGCTGGATGGTCATGTGATCAGGCTGCCTTTGCCAGCCAACAAAGCCCGCGCCCATATATTCTATCGTGATTTTATAGCGCTGTGTGCTCATGAAATATCCTTCGCCAAAAGCGTATCGCCTACACTCACATAACCGCCGTTAAGGGCGCTAGCGAAATCCATTGCTTTTTTACCTGCAGGCTGAAGAATTTTAATTTTTAAAACTGTGCCCCCGCCGCATGCGATTAAACCTTTTTTATCAAGGATCGTGCCTGCTGGTTGATCTGTTATTTGATCGGTTAGCTCAGCTTGTTTAATTTTTAGCCCACCGATATAAGTCCCTGGCCAAGGATTTAGCGCCCTGATCTGCCTGTCAATTTCAGCAGCGCTATCTAGCCAATCTATTTGTCCATCTGTCTTTTTTAAGAGATGTGCATATGTGACACCTTCGTCTGGCTGCGGTTTTGACTCTATTTCTCCTTTAGTCGCAGGCTCACCTAACACTTCACAGATTAAAGTGGCGCCCATTTGCGCAAGCGCATCATGAAGCTGCTGACTGGTTATCTGCGCGTTTAATGGCATGGCGGCTTTTTTAATCATCGCGCCGGTATCAAGGCCACGATCCATTTGCATGATGGTCACACCTGTTTCTTCATCTCCGGCCCAGATTGCTCTTTGGATAGGAGATGCGCCGCGCCAACGCGGTAGAAGTGAGGCATGAATATTCAGGCAGCCATAGCGCGGTGCGTCCAAGACAGCCTGAGGCAGAATAAGGCCATAGGCAGCAACAACAGCTATGTCCGCGCCAAGCGCTGCAAACTCTTTTTGCTGCTGCTCTTTTTTTAGAGACTTTGGTGTATAAACGGGAATATTATTTTTATCTGCGTAGCTATGTGTTTCAGACAACTGCATTTTTTGACCACGCCCTTTGGGACGAGGTGGTTGCGAATATAAGGCAATGACCTCATGAGGGCTATCCTCATGCAACGCCTTTAAAGCGCTCGCAGCAAAATCAGGCGTCCCCATGAAAATTATTTTTAGTGATTGATCGTTCATGCGCCACTTTTTCCAGATTTTTTGACCGTAATCAAGGACTTTCAGTGCTTAAATATACTTAAATATTCGTATGAAAAGAGCCCAGATCATGAAAAGGTCAAAGAAATCGGCAAGTTTCGCTATGAAGCTCTGCTTGGAAGAGGCTATTGAAACTGCAAAAAATTATGCGCGTACGCATATTTATATCAAAGATTTATACTCGTCGCGAAAGCAACTAGGTATTGAGTGGATATGTCATCTAAACCTCGTGATTGAAAATAAAGATGGTGATGCAGATCAGAGCGCAACCGTATTATATATGGCTGAAAGTCATGAGGCCGATTATTGTAAAATTGCCGAAAATTTTCACTTTGATGGCGTGCATGTGCTGGCCACAGATAAGCTTATAAAAGAGCAAGAACACCTTGAGCCTGATATCAAGCTCCACCACTCAGCACATAACATGGCCGAAGATCCCGTTGTTTTACCGCAAAGCAAAGAGCCTCAAAACCCTGCGCTCAAAGATGAGATCAAACCTTATAATCACTCTAAATAATATTCTGCTTCTTCAGCTTTTCAACTTTGCGCAAAATCATATTGCGCTTAAGGCTTGAGAGGTAATCGATAAAAAGAACACCGTTGAGATGGTCGATCTCATGCTGAACGCAGTGAGATAATAACCCTTCGGCTTCTAGTTCAGCATCCTTACCATTATAATCCAGGTATTTAACACGTACGATAGCTGGGCGCTCTACATCAGCATATTGACGCGGGATAGAAAGGCACCCCTCTTGCATAACGCTCATTTCTTCAGACTCGTAGATAATTTGAGGGTTAGCCATGAAAATTGGGTTGGGTTTTTCTCCATCATCTTTATGCGCTAGATCCATTACAAGCACACGGTTTAACAAACCAACTTGATTGGCCGCCAAGCCAATGCCCGGCGCTTCGTACATTGTTTCCAGCATTTTATCCATTTGCTTTTGCACGGCTGCATCCACTTTATTAATGGGCTGCGCCTCCTGCTTTAGGACTGGATCAGGCGTAATAATGATATCGTATAAATCACTCATGAGTTCTTTCCATCTCGTTTTGTAAGAGAGGTAGCGAGTTTTTCTATAAGAATCAAGTTAAGCTCGTTTCTTTTCTTGTTCATCTTCTGCTGTTAAAGCCATTTCACGAAGTGGGCGCTCCACCGATGATAGCTCGGGCACTTCTTCTTGTGCCATTGCACTCGCCTTTTGTAGTTCTTTGAATTTCCTAGCCGAGGGGAGAACCTGACGTTCAAGCGAGCCAATCGCTGAATCATAAGCACTACTCGCTGTTTGCAATCCTTTGCCAACTTTACCCAAATGATCAGTGAACTTTAAAAAACGTTTGTAAAGCTCAGCGCCTGCATTTGAAATTTCCTGCGCGTTTTGCGCTAATTCAACTTGGCGCCAACTCATCCCAACAACACGTAAAAGGCTCATGAGTAGGGTCGGTGAAGCGATCACAACGTTTTTACTTGAAGCAAAGTCAACAAGCGTAGGATCGGCCCTGAGCGCTATTGAATAAATATGTTCAGACGGTAGGAACATAACAGTAAAATCAGGGCTTTCTGTATTTTCCCAATAATCTTTCTTACCTAAAGCTTTGACATGATCACGCACTTGGCGAGCCAATTTAGCCATAATTTCATTATATTGCTCCTCGCTTAGGTTTTCGTTTAAACGTTGAGAAAATTCATTTAAAGGTGCTTTTGAATCAACAATGATATTAAATCCATCTTGCATACGAATAACAGCGTCGGGTCGTTGACGCCCGCCTTCGCTCTCCAAAGTCACTTGCGTTTCATAATGCACGCCTTTTATCAATCCTGATTTATCGAGCAGCCCCTCTAGGATAAATTCACCCCATTGTCCTTGCGCGCTTGGGTCACGAAGAGCACCCACTAAACGTGCTGTCTCACGGCTTAGGTTCTGAAGATCAGCTTTTAGCTCTCTATCCGTGCCTTTGACCTGTTCAATAGCAGCTCCTAGATTTTTGAGGTTTTCTGCCACAGGCTTTACGAGCTCATCAATCGCCTTTTGACGTTTTTCGAGATCATGGCTGCTATCGGCCTGCGCTGATTTAAGCTTTTCTTGAGCGAGCTGAAGAAAGGTCTCGCTGCTTTTTTGAAGCGCATCTTGCGCAGTCACTTTAAAACGTTGATCTAGCGCAGCTGAAGCCGTTTCAAAAGCAAGTTTTTCTGCTTTAAGCTGGGCTTTTAATTCTGCATTTTCGCCAGCCATGACTTGCTGTTTCTTGAGAAAATAAACACTTGTCCCTAACGCGCCAAGTCCAAGCCCTGCGATAGGCAGAATGATATTCAAGATGCTGTCTTCCATTATGAGGCTCTTCGCTTTATTATTAATGAGGCATATAGCATTAAGTTTGACAACAACATGAAAACAAATCAAGAACAAAAAGGGCATTACGCACAGAAAAATAAAGCAGAGAGCGGAAGCGCGCTTATCTATGTTCTTATCGCCATCGCTCTTTTTGCTGCACTTAGCTTTACCTTAAGTCGTCAAACAGACACAGGAGAAACCCGTCGACTGAGCAACGATCGTGCAGACATCATGGCTACACAGCTTATCTCAACAGCTGCACAAGTTAAATCTGCGGTTGATCAGATGTTTTTTACTGGTTCTCAAATTAATGATCTAAATTTTGAGCTGCCGAGCGATGCTAATTTTGAAATTGGCTCCCCAATTCATAAAGTCTTTCACCCCAGTGGGGGCGGTATTATCCCGCCAGTACTATCACCAAGCGTGATGAGTGAAGTTACAAATGATCCGCCTGCTGGTTGGTATTTAGGGCGTTTTAACAATATTGAATGGAGCCAGAGTAGTGCGCACGATGTCATACTCGTCGCATATCAAATTAACCGCGCCACATGCGAGCATATCAATAAAAGCATTACTGGCAGCATGAATATTCCCAATCTCAATTCAGGTAATCTTGAACAGCTTTTTATTGATGTTTTTTACCATAGCGGAGCGAATGTTGATATTACGACCGGCACTGGTGGGAACTGTGAAGCGTGCCACAATCAAACCTCGCTATGCATCTCTAATTCAGCTAGAAGCGCATACGCTTTTTATACCGTTATTGCTAATCAATAGGCTTATGGAACTGCATAGCTGGCAAGCGTTGCACGCGCCTCAGCTATCCCCATACCTTTATCTGAGCTGGTTGGCAAAACACCAGGGAAAGCGGCTGGATGTTTTTTTAGAACCTCAATCGTTTTATGGCTTACCTTGTCTAGCTCTTGGCGCTTAACCTTATCTGTTTTTGTTAAGATAATCCTATATTGCACCGCTGCGATATCTAGCATCTTCATAAGCTCAATATCACTTTCCTTTAGGCCATGGCGGGAATCGATAAGAATAAACGTACAAGCCAGAGTCGGACGCCCCTTCAAGTAATCAAAAATAAGCTGAGTCCATTCATCACGCTGCGTTTTTGAGACTTTAGCATAGCCGTACCCTGGCATATCAACCATGTATAGGCGGCTGCCGAGGTCAAAGTAATTAAGTTGCTGCGTACGGCCCGGTGTATGTGATGTTTTAGCCAATGTATTACGGCCTGTTAGCGCATTTATGAGGGAAGATTTTCCAACATTGGAGCGGCCAGCAAGTGCTATCTCTGGACATTCAGCAGCTGGGAGCTGCTTTAGCGCAGCAACGCCCAGCATGAAGTCGCAAGGCCCTGCGAATAATTTACGAGCATCTTCTAGCTCAGCTTGGGAAAACTCCTCCATTATTTTTTCTTCTTCTTTTTCTTCTTTTTAGGTGGAGAAATTTCTTTCGACTCAGCGTTTTTTTCATCATCAAACAGAGCCTCTTCCACTTCGTTCTCAATCATTTTTTCAATCGGATGCACTCCGCTTACTGTTTCCTCTTCTTGCTTTTCACCGAAAAGGTGAATAGGCACATTTAATGAGCGCATAATGATGATCTGCTGTAGTACACCAATGAAAGCACTGAATGCCCAGTAGATAACAAGACCTGATGCGAAGCCTGCCATAATAAACACAAAGATAAACGGCATGTAATTCGCGATATCACGCTGAAGCGGGTCTGTTGGTGGCGGGTTTAAATTCTTTTGAATAACCATCATCAACAACATTGCACATGGCCACACACCGATCATCAAAAAGCCCGGCACATCGTATGGAAGAAGACCAAAAAGGTTAAACAAACTTGTTGGGTCTGGCGCAGACAGGTCTTGAATCCAGCCAAAGAACGGTGCATGGCGAAGCTCTATCGTTACGAAGAATGTTTTATAAAGTGCAAAGAAAATCGGGATCTGCAAAATTATCGGCAGACACCCCGCCATCGGGTTCACACCTTCTTTAGCGTACATCTGAATTAGCTCTTGCTGAAGTGCCTGCTTATCATCACCGTGTTTTTCTTTTAGCTCAGACACTTGGGGCGCGACCTTTTTCATTTTTGCAAATGAACGATAAGACGTATTTGTAAGTGGGAAGGTCATACCGCGAATAAGACAAGTCAGGATGATAATCGCAATCCCCATATTCCCTATAGCAAGCCCCGTATAATGAAGTGCGTAAAAGAATGGGTAGGTTAAAAACCAGAACCAGCCAAAATCGACAGCAAGGTCAATATTGTGAATACCAAGATTTTTTTCATAGTCTTGAAGAACAAGTACACGCTTTGCACCAGAGAAGATGTGGCTTTGTACTTCGCTACGCTCACCCGCAGCCAGAACAATTTCTTGACCGAGGAAGTCTGCTTGATACAAACCTTTATTTTGCTTGTCTTGCTCTTTACCAGAGTAAGTATAGTTATATTTTACGGTCTGATTCTGCGGCGGTATAAGCGCGCTCATCCAATATTTTTCAGTAAAGCCGATCCAGCCTGTTTCCGCTTGATAACTTAGCTTACTTTCTTCTCTGAGTGTATCATAATATGGCTGATACAGCTCCTCTCCGATAAAGCCCACAGGCCCTTCGTGAGACACCCACATCCATTGGTAGTCCTGAGGTACGCCACGTTGCGCTAATATCCCATATGGGTAGAGTTTAACAGCTCTAGCTGTATTATTTTGAACAGTTTGAGTCACTGTGAACATGTAATTTTCATCAAGTGCGATCGTGCGCTCAAATACAAGACCTTGCCCATTATCCCAAACAAGCGTTACAGGATTTTCAACTGTGAGTTTTTTATTCCCACGTACGCCCCAAATTGTATCTTTGCCCGGTACATTTATATTCGGATCGCCAGATACCCAACCATATTCAAAAGCCTTAGGGCTTTGTGTTGAGCGTGGAGAAAGAATACTTACATTTTCATCACCGTTAAGTTCAGTGAAGTATTTTTTTAGTGATAAGTCATCTAAACGTCCGCCTTTTAATGCAATGCTGCCAAACACTTCATCATTTTCGAATTTGATACGTCCACCTGGCACATTCTCAATTGCTTCGTTTCTTGGAATAATTCGGTCTGTTACAAGAATTTCACCGTTATCATCTAAGATCGTTTCGCCGTGCTCTTTAACAAGTTTCTGTTCAGCGACCTGACGCTCTTTGATCGCTTGCATTTGCGGCTTTAGAATAAAGGCGTCATAGGTAAAGTAAGCAATGGCAGAAATGATAAAAAAGAGAAATAAATTCTTCATGTCCTGCGGATGCATCTGATCCTTTGTCTGATCCGCACTTGTAAATCCACCTGGGTGACCTTTATTAAACATGGCTTTAACTCTTTATTGTTATCTTTTTTCTGAATTCAAAGAGCTTTATAGACGATCAGATCGCTGCAATCAATCCGACTTTTCCGTATCACCGCAAATTGAGCAATCAACGTTCTTTGGCACGGGGTCGTAATAATCCCCTTTATAGAGTGGATGACAGCGCCCAATACGTTTTATAGCGAGCCATATTCCCTTGAATGCGCCGTGCTGTTCAACGGCTTCTGCAGCGTAAACGGAGCACGACGGATGGAAACGGCAATTTCTGCCAAGAAAAGGCGATAAAGCGTAGCTATATGCTTTAATGAAAATCTGTATGATTTTTTTTAGCATACCCAGCCCTATTTTTTCTCAACTTCAATCAACTCTAGTCTTTTCAAACACCAGCGTAGGTCTTTACAAAGAGATTGGTAGGGGCGCGATAATGTGTCATGCCTGCCCACTAAAATATAATCATGCCCACTTACTGCGATGTCAGGCAATATATCAGCAGCGACCGCGCGCAAACGTCTTTTTATACGGTTTCTAACAACGGCTGATTTTGAAACACGCTTGGTCACGGTATAGCCAACACGCTTTTCATTCAGATCATTTAGATGAGTTTGCAGAATTAAACTTGAAGAGACCCATTTTTTCCCCTTGCCCTGAATATGCAGAAAATCAGTGCGCTTTTTAATTTGGGAAAGTGTCTTCAGTTTATCCTTGGATGTATTCATATTTAAACAATACAAAAAGACGCTGCCATGCGGAAGCGTCTTCTTAAACCCTATAGGGATCAGACAAAAATATTAAGCGCTTAGGCGCTTACGTCCTTTAGCGCGGCGACGAGCTAATATAGCACGACCATTACGAGTTGCCATACGAGAACGGAAACCATGGCGGCGGGCGCGAACTAAACGACTTGGTTGAAATGTGCGTTTCATTTTTTTCTCTCACTTCTTTTAATGACGGGCTTTATAAACTCATTCACATGGTGTTGTCAATCATAGTTTTGACAAATAATCGCGTTTGATGTCGACGTTGGTTTTTTTGCCAATTAAATCATAGTTTTCTTTCAGCCATTTTTTAGCTTCTTCGCGCCCCATTTCCTTGAGCTCCAATAAAAATGACCATTCCGTATTCGCCTTGGATTCAGCGCCTAAATCTTCAATCACTGTATCGGTTCTAATAGCATGAAGAAGAATATCTTTATATTGCTCTTTATACTCATCTTTTAACATGTCATCCGTTATGAGCTTTTTCACAAAATCAATCGCACGGAGCTCCTTTAATAAAGCAGCGTTAAACGTAATTTCATTCAAGCGCTCTTCAATATCCTGCGCGCTTTGCGGAATTCTCTGACGGTTTACGGGGTTAATGTGAACAAGCAATATGTCACGGCAGCGGGCGTTATAAAATAATGGCCACAATGAAGGGTTCCCCATATAGCCTCCATCCCAATAAGCTTCTCCGTCTATTTCAACCGCTTGAAATAATTGCGGTAGACATGAGGAAGCAAGAAGCGCATCAATACTCATGTCTTTATTCTCGAACACTTTTGAGGTTCCAGAGCGTACATCAGTCGCTGTAATAAAGAGCTTCACTAAATCACATTTATGAATGACACTTATGTCTTCAATGACAGTTTCTAGGACATGCCGAAGCGGATTGATATTTAAAGGATTGAGATCATATGGTGAAAAGCTACTTTGTATGCCCTTCATTATTGCCGAAAAAGGCGTACCAGGTGCTGAGAAATAATTACTGTACGGAATGTTCTCATAAGGTCTAAAAAAACCTCCAGCGCTTGATATACCGCGCCAAAAATCCTCAAGTACTTCGCGCGCACCATCACTGCCGCCGCGTGCCTTTCCATAGGCTAGCATGGCAGCATTCATCGCACCAGCAGACGTTGCACTAATTCCTTCGAAATCTAAACGACCATCTTCTAGTAGCGCATCAAGTACACCCCATGTAAATGCGCCGTGAGACCCTCCCCCCTGAAGAGCGAGATTAATAACCTTTTTTTGTTTTTTTTCATTTGGCATGCTACTGATCCCCCATAGCTTGCTTCATGAAAAACCTTTTTGCTGGCCTAATTTTTGATACAGCTTTCAGCCCAATTTTTCGGGCAAAGCGTACAGGCGCTATATTATTTGAAAAGAGCCTGTTTAACGCGTCTGTCATCGCAGCCATACTCATATT
>CENJ01003256.1_pt1 | contig 20173 bp, 17 predicted proteins | sample 356161 | NCBI WGS metagenome assembly CENJ01 (sample SAMEA2619531, study PRJEB7988) | marine metagenome | biome: marine biome (ENVO:00000447); feature: surface water layer (ENVO:00002042); material: "saline water (ENVO:00002010), including plankton (ENVO:xxxxxxxx)" | depth 5 m
TTCCACTGGCTTGCGCGCGCAACGACTTCAAATCCACTTTTTCACCGTAGGATCTTGAACAAATCCTGCCCCCGCAACCATTAAATAATTTCCAAGCACTTGACGCCCCCCCTCTCGTAGACCTGCAAAATTTACGGTATAATATTACCTCATGTTCGGGACTATTGGAATGATAGCGAAAAATAACGTCACCATCGGTATTGAATGGCGGTTTGGGCCTGATTGGCCAGGACAACGATGTGGCGCCAAAACACGTCAAGGCTCGCCTTGCAAACGTCCAGCAAACAAACGAAACGGTCGTTGCCGGCTGCATGGTGGAGCAAGTACGGGGCCTCGAACCAAGGAGGGCCTTGCAAAGATTTCAGCTGCGAACACGACTACTGGTCAGCACACCAATGCAATGATTGCAAAGCGCAAGGAAGAGGCAAAGATTGCTAAGGGGCTGCGCGATCGACTGCGCGTGATCGAGCAGAATTTACGGCGCCATGGGATTGTTGATTAGTCGCTATTTTCGTCGACATCATGGCCGGACAATGGACACGCCCTAGGGCGTGTGTCCTCGTCTGTCCGGTCAGTTTCATGATGCTCATCGGACATGTCCGATGTTTGTCCGGACACTGTCCAAGTATAGACATTGTTGGATTGCACAAGCTCACCCTTCCGGACTAGAGCTGCTCGGGCGCGTTGAAAGGCTTTTTTCCGTGCATCAATAAACTCTGTGGGGCATTTGCCAATGAAATAGGGTTGCCACTCGTCACGATGCAGCGATCTATCTTCGTCATCGGGGTGATCTGGATAAAGGCTGCGATGGCATGTGATAAAGTTGGCCAAATTCTTCTGATCTTTTTCCGTGAGCTGAACGGATACAAAATCTTCGTTGACCAGCTCCAATACAGCGCTTTTTACGATCTCCTCACCATTCACTAACTCAATAGGCTGAAGCTTTAGTTTCAGGGTTTTTGGTTCTTCAACATCTTTCATTTTTGTAGGTTTAATGAAGAGAGACGAGTCACGCTTTTCGACTAGAAATTCAGCATCCAGCGCTGCCTTCAGTGCAATGGAACCACGAGCACGTGATTTATCGTAATGACCAGAATGATGGATTAGCAGAACCGTACATCCAAATTTATCTTTGATTTCGTCAACAGCAGCTACAAAGCGGCGCATGTCTGCGGTCTGGTTTTCATCAAGAGGACCAAAATTTCGACTGACCGTATCAACCACCAATAAGGCAAGTTGATCGTCAGGTTCCAAAACTTTGTTTATCTCATCGAACAGAATATCCCGGGCATCCGCCTCTGGGAGATCAACAGAAGTCCTGGAGATAAATATATCCGCATCTTCTATCGCGACACCGTTTGCAACAAGCCATGCATAACCTCTTTGGACCAAACCGTTATAACCTTCGCCGGCAACGTAGATGGTTTTCCCGCTCTTTGTTGGCCTTCCGTGAAACTCCGAATTTGTGGAAACACTCATAGCGACATCAATCCCGATGAAGCTTTTTCCGCTACCGGGTGAGCCAAAAATGGAAGTGAGACTGTTTGCCGGGATTAGGCCGTCTACCAGGAACTCAATCGGTTGAAGCCTGATATCTGAAAGTCTTTTCAACAGCGGCTCTGTTGAGTTTGGACTCTGACTTATATCCATGACAGCTGGCTGTGATTTAATCTGATCGAAGCCCTTTCTCCGGGCTCCATCAATCATCACCCGAAGCTCGTCTACGGTCTGCTCGAGCGAGTACCCCTTGCACTGAAACTCTCCTGCCTTTGCGAGGATATCCTCGTCTGTCAGGCCGTCACGAACCAATCGACCGACCAGCCTGAGGGTGAGGTCGTGCCAGTGATTATTCGCCTGAATACTTGCCATTGCCTGGTGCATATCCAGACGTTTGGTCGGTAGGCTTGTTTCTTGAGGCGGCGCTGTCAGGAAATCGGTAAGTGTCTTGCCTAGAATAGGCGCAGCCTGATGAGCCTTCACATGATCTTCAAACTCGATCATGCCAGATCACCATCGGAAACAACGAGGCGCGTCATTTCCGACACATAGCCTTTTGCCACTTTGGTTGCATTTGGGTGAGTCACAAAACCGGGCACACGCAAAACGCGCGAAGGGTTGCACACTGCGGCATCCGTGCCATACCGCCTCGCCAGCTCTTGCTGGAACCACCTCCATTGATCAAGGTCAGAGACTGGCGTCGGAGAAAGCCAGTAAAAATGCGCCCGAGTGAAGGGCACCAGTCCTGTAATGACAGCAAAGTCAGGCTTGGCCAGAGCCTTATCCGGCAAGTTATCTGCAATGCCGCGCTCATCTGCATCTAAGAAAGTTGCTGTCGCGGCGATGATATCAGCGTCTTTAAGCGCGCGTGTTTTCCAGTCTGGTTTAAAGGGTCCAGCAGGATTAACAGTGGCGTAAATATTGGCGCCACTCGCATTTAGCTCCGCTGCAGCCCGCAAAACAGCTGCCACCTCATCTTCTTTTTCTGGATTAAAACGAAAAGACTGAGGGCGTGTACTTAGGGCACGCAGCTCCATCGACAAGTCTTCACCAACCTCATTCCATTTAAGCGTAATCAGCCGGATGAATCGGTGCGCCTCCTTCAGGTCAGGTGACAAACGTTCAGTCATCACCCTGATCCTTGGCAGTGGCAGCCCGCGCTGCAATCCAGGCCTCGACATCTGTCGAACACCAGCCGATTGTGCGAGCGGTGAGCCTTACGGACGACGGAAAGCTACCAGCTTGCACAAGGCGGAAGATTGTTGATCGTGACAGGCCAGTTGCCCGTGAAACTTCGGGAAGGCGTAGGATGCGCATAGTGATCTCCTGAAACGTTTAAGTTTCTAGAGACTGTCCACAAATCGCTGATGAATCATGCGCCCAATTAATGCGCTAACTAGGCGCACAATTTTTAGGTGGCGAACCAACTATAAGTCTTCTCGAAATTTTTTTGGGATTTGTGCAGGTGCTTAAGACTGACATTTCCAATGCTGGGTTCAATCACTGAAAGTTCATCTCGAACGATTTCTAAGCAAGAATCTGGAAAGTCGGGGTCGTTTTCACGCGCATCATTAACCCTTATGGTTAAGTCAAATTTTGCTTCTAGCATGCGCGTTAGGACAAGGATCAACGCATCTCTCCGTCCAGAGCTGTTATCCGGGCCTGGCTTTAGTTTCATTGAACTCACACTTTCACCACGAAGCAGCTCCGCGCAGAGCTTTTGGAACTCTTTTGGCACTTTTTCACCAGATTCGATTCGTTCAGCGAAAAATTGGCGGGCGGCTATCTCTCCACCTGGCGCGTGGCGGAACAGGCTTTCAATAAATGGGCCTTGAATACCTCTTAAATCTAGGGCTCCGTTTTCCATGCTGGCATCCAGCATAAAGCGAATGAGGTCTGCGCCCACAGCTTCAATGCTCTTCGTTCCATTGAGCCAAGTCTTGATTAGCTGTTCGTTTTGTTCTGTCCAAGCGCGAACGAAACTCCGCGCCTGTTCAGATTTCTCGTGATTGTTCATATTGTGATTATCCAAATCTGGAAGGCAGTGAAAAGCTAGACAGCCAGCCCAAACTCGTTATCGCATTTAAACAAAAATTTAGTCGGCGCTTCAGGGAGTGTTGCAACCTGGCCTTGAAGCATTTCATTCGCTTTGGTCAGATCAGTAATCATCTCGTTCACTCTTGATCTACACCTTTCTTCCGTGGGATACGGGCCTCTGGTATCCGTGAATTTGATGCATTCAGCTTCTCCGGTTAACGAACAAGCCATAACAATAGCAAGAAACATCATCCTCTCCTTCGGTAGAGATTGATGGTCCAATGCTGATGTGTCTGGATGTTAGCCTTTTTGGGGCTTTAGCAAGGCAAACACACGCACCGATGCGCTTAATTTATTCATCAGTTGCAAAAGATATAGGTGGATAAAAAGGTGGGTGTATCAACCAACATTTTATCCAAGCTATTGTTTTATATATAATTATACAAGCAAAGTGGTGCCCAGGAGAAGACTCGAACTTCCACGGCCTAATGGCCACTGGCACCTGAAGCCAGCGCGTCTACCAATTCCGCCACCTGGGCACCGGGGCGACCGGGCCGCATGGCCCGTCGTTGGAGGCGCGCAGAATAGCCGGACCGCCCCGCATGTCAACTGAATCCGTGCGCCGATTGGACGGGTGCTGCGCCCGGCGGTGGTGGCCGGGCCGAATCTGCACTGGACGTCAGGCCGCCGTTGCCGCTATCACTTTCTCACGGGAAACGAAATCGGCATTGGGGATAGTCATGGACAGAACGGTTGCGGTCATAGGCGGGTCGGGCTTTGTCGGGCGCGCCATCGTCGAAATGCTGGCCCGCGAGGGCGCGCGTGTCATCGTGCTGTGCCGCAATGCCGAACGCGCCAAGTTCCTCAAGACAATGGGGGTTGTCGGACAGGTGACTCCCGTCTCTGGCAACGCCCTTTCCGACGAGGATCTGGAACGGGTGATGGCGTCCGCGGATTCGGTGGTCAACCTTGTCGGCATTCTTGCCGAGGGCGGCTCGCAGCGTTTCGCAACGCTGCAGGGTGAATTGCCGGGACGCATCGGCGCGCTGGCAGCAAAGCTTGGCATGAAGCATGTCGTTCATATGTCGGCCATCGGCGCCAGCGCCGACTCCAGAAGTGTCTATGCGCGCAGCAAGGCGGCCGGTGAGGCAGCGCTGCATGCGGCCTTTCCCGATGCCGTGATTTTGCGCCCCTCGATCATCTTCGGACCGCGTGACAGCTTCTTCAACCGCTTTGCGGGGATGGCCATGCTGGCGCCCGGCCTGCCGCTTCCCGGTGGTGGGCGGATGCGGATGCAGCCTGTCTATGTCGGCGATGTGGTGGATGCTGTCGCTATCGGGCTTGGCTTTCGCAAGATGCCGAAAAGTGGCAAGAGCGGGGGTGGCAAGAGCGGGGGTGGCAAGAGCGGCGCCGGAAAGAGTGGCAGCGGCAACGCTGTTGAAGGCGGCATTTTCGAGCTTGGTGGGCCGGATGTCTTCACCTTCCGCGAGTTGATGAAGATCACCCTAAATGCCATCGGGCGCCGGCGGTTGCTGGTGCCGGTGCCGCTTGGCGCGATGTCGCTTGGCGCGATGATCACCGGCCTGCTGCCGAACCCGCCATTGACGATGGATCAGGTGCGGCTTCTTGCGGTTGACAATGTGGTTTCCGATGAGGCGCGCGGGCTGGCCGATCTTGGCATTGTCCCGACGCCGGTGGATACCATCATCCCGGGCTACCTGTCCTGTTTCCGCCCCGGCGGGCAGTTCTCGCGGCGCGGCTGACCGGTCACACGGCGCCAGCGGCGATCGCCAACAGCAGCACGGCGCCAAGCGCCATGCGGTACCAGACGAAAATCTGGAAATCGGCCCGCGCCAGCCAGCGCATCATCCAGCCAATGGCGGCAAGCGCAAAGCCGAAGGACAGCAGCGCCACCAAGGCGGCATCAATGCCAAGCGCGACATCGCCCTCGGCGGCGATATCGATGCCTTTCAACAGGCCCGCGCCGGCAATGGTCGGGATCGACAGCAACAGCGAGAAGCGTGCCGCCGCCAACCTCTCAAAGCCGAGATATCGCGCCGCCGTCATCGTGACACCGGACCGCGAGGCCCCGGGGATCAACGCCAGACATTGCATCACCCCGATGGCAATGGCCGCGCCGAACCGCATGTCCTTGATCCGCCGGCCAAGCGTGCCCACCCTGTCGGCATGCCAGAGCAGGGCGGCAAAAACCAGATTGGCGATGGCAAGCGTCCGCAGATCGAGAAGCCAGCGCGGGTCGATGCTGTTTACCACGAACCCGGCGAGGATCACCGGCAAAGTGGCGATGGCCAGAAGCATGATCAGCCGGCGTTGTGTCGCATCACCGCCGGGGCGCAGCGCCATCAGCATGGCCAGCAGGTCAGCCCGAAGATACAGCATCACCGCGCCAAGCGTGCCGACATGCGCCGCCACATCGATGGCGCGCCCCTGATAGGGCTGGTCGGTAATCAGCGGGATCAGCGCCAGATGTCCGGATGATGATACCGGCAGAAACTCGGTGAGGCCCTGGACGGCGGCGACCAGGACGATCAACAGAAACGGCATCGGCTTTCCTCCACCTCAGAGGCGCCCTCGGATGAAGGTCGCCCGGCGCAATCGCCAGCAACCTACGCGCAAAGACCCCGCAGGTCAAAATTCGGGATTGCCCGGGATTGCACGGGATTGCCCGAGATTGCATGATCATATTTAGTCCCAAAATGGAACCAAATTGCCTCAGTATGTGATTCTCACGCAATTTTGATGCGGTGACACTTGCGAAACGCGGCAAAAAAGGGTAACTAATGTTGACTTTTCTGACGCGGTGCCAACGTGAAAGCTGTCCAAAGCGGGCCGCCGGACCTAGGCCGCGTCTTTATTTTCTGGATTGGGTTCCGAATTTGCCAGGCCCGTTAATTTTTGGGCCAGATAATGTTTGGGCCAGATAATCTTTGGGCCAGGCGATCTTTGGGCCGAACCATCCTTAAGCAGAGCAACGGGGCAACACCATGTCGAGCAAGATGCTGAAATTCGTCACCACCGACAAGAAGATGCCGGACAAGCGCGGCGCGGATGCGCGGGTTCAGGATTTCGACGAGATCTATACCGAGTTTGATGTCACCGCTGCTGAAGACCAAGCCGGGCGCTGCTCGCAATGCGGCGTGCCGTTCTGTCAGATCAACTGTCCTCTCCACAACAACATCCCGGACTGGCTGATGCTGACCGCCGAGGGGCGGATGGAAGAAGCCTACCGGATGTCGGCGCAGACCAACAACATGCCTGAAATCTGTGGCCGCATCTGCCCGCAGGACAGGCTGTGCGAGGGAAGCTGCGTCATCGAGAAGGGGTTCGAATCGGTGACCATCGGCGCGGTCGAAAAACACATTACCGAAACAGCGTTCGAGAATGGCTGGGTGCAACCGCCGCAACCGGTTACCGAGCGGCCCGAATCGGTTGGCATCATCGGTGCCGGACCGGCCGGCCTTGCCGCCGCCGACATGCTGCGCCAGCGCGGCTATCAGGTAACCATCTATGACCGCTATGACCGGGTTGGCGGGTTGCTGATCTATGGCATTCCGGGCTTCAAGCTGGAAAAGCATGTCGTGCAGCGGCGCCATGATCTGCTGGCCGATGGCGGTGTGACCTTCAAGATGAATGTCGATATCGGTGTTGATATCAGCTTTGAAGACATCCGCGCGGCGCATGATGCCGTGCTGGTCGCCACCGGCGTTTACAAGGCGCGTGACATCAACGCGCCGGGTGTTGGCATGGAAGGCATTGTGCCGGCACTCGACTATCTGACCGCCTCGAACCGGAAGAGCCTTGGCGATGCGGTGCCGGATTTTGACAGCGGCACGCTGAACGCCAAGGGTCGCGACGTTGTTGTCATCGGTGGCGGTGACACGGCGATGGATTGTGTTCGCACCGCGATCCGGCAGGAGGCAAACTCGGTGACCTGCCTGTACCGGCGTGACCGCGCCAACATGCCCGGCTCGCAGCGCGAGGTTGCCAATGCCGAGGAAGAGGGCGTTGTCTTCAAATGGCTGTCGGCGCCGCAGGCATTCCTCGGCGACAATCATGTTCGCGCCGTACAGGCCCAGAAAATCCATCTTGGACAGCCTGACGCCACCGGCCGTCAGGTGCCGCAGATCATTGATGATTCATCGCATGAAATTCCGGCCGATCTGGTGATCAAGGCGCTTGGTTTTGATCCGGAGGATCTGCCGGTGATGTTCGGCACGCCAGACCTTGCGGTCTCGAAATGGGGCACCATTGATATCGACTGGCGCACCATGATGACCAATCTTCCCGGCGTGTTCGCCGCCGGTGACATCGTGCGCGGCGCCTCGCTTGTTGTCTGGGGTGTCCGCGATGGCCGCGATGCCGCCGCCTCGATCGATTCCTACATCATGGCGCAGAGCGATGCGCCGCAGGCCGCCGCCGGCGCCTGAGACGAAAGACGGGACAGAATCATGAGCAATACCAGTAACTTCAATGATCAGAATTACCTTGCGCGGCGCGCCCGCAACGAGGCCCGCCTGACCGCCGCCGGTGTCTATGGCCCGGAAATGGAGCATGACGCCTGCGGTGTCGGTTTCGTCGCGGCGCGTGATGGCAAGCCGACGCGCGCGGTTGTGGACGCCGCCATCGAGGCGCTGCAGGCCATCTGGCATCGCGGTGCGGTCGATGCTGACGGGATGACAGGCGATGGCGCGGGAATCCATATCGAGATCCCACGCGATTTCTTCATCGAGCATATTGCCCGTACCGGTCATGATGATGATGGTGGCCGCCTTGCCGTTGGCATGGTGTTCCTGCCGCGCACCGACCTGGCGGCGCAGGAACGTTGCCGCTGTATCGTCGAGCAGGAAATTCTGGCGGTCGGCCATATCATCTATGGCTGGCGGCAGGTGCCGGTCGACACCAAGGCGCTTGGCGACAAGGCCAACGCCACCCGCCCTGAGATCGAGCAGATCATGTTCTCGATGCCGGCCGATATTGACGAGGCCGAGGCCGAGCGCCAGCTCTACATCGTTCGTCGCCGCATCGAAAAGGCGGTAACCGCCGAGCTGATCTCGGATTTCTACATCTGTTCGATGTCGAGCCGGTCGATCATCTATAAGGGCATGTTCCTTGCCGAACAGGTGACGGCGTTCTTCCCGGATCTGAACGATACGCGTTTTGTCTCGTCCTTTGCGATCTATCATCAGCGCTATTCGACCAACACCATGCCGACCTGGAAGCTGGCGCAGCCTTTCCGCGTGCTGGCGCATAATGGTGAGATCAACACCATCCGCGGCAACCAGAACTGGATGACCTGCCATGAGGACCGCATGGCATCAGACATCTTCGGCGATTCCATTGATGATCTGAAGCCGGTGGTGGCGAAAGGAAGCTCGGATTCGGCCGCGCTGGATGCGGTGTTCGAACTTCTGGGCCATGGCGGGCGCAACCTGCCGATGGTGAAGACCATGATGATCCCGGCCGCCGTCGATGTCGGCAGTGATCATGAACTTGCCAAGCTCTATGCCTATTGCAATTCGGTGATGGAGCCATGGGACGGGCCGGCGGCCATCGCCGCCTATGCCGACAACTGGGTGATCGCCGGCATGGATCGGAACGGGCTCCGCCCGATGCGTTATGTCGTGACCGATAACGGGCTGGTCATCGCCGGCTCGGAATCCGGCATGGTGGTCGTTCCCGAGGACCGCATTATCGAGCGTGGGCGGATTGGCCCCGGCCAGATGATGGGGATCGATCTGAAACGTGGAAAGATGTATCTCGATACCGACCTTACCGCCGAGCTGGCTGGCAAGCGCGACTGGTCGAAATGGGTCGGCCGCGCCCAGCAGATGGAATCGGTGCTGTCAAAACATGCTGGCAAGAGGACCGAGCGGATGCCAGCCATTGAGGCCCGCCGCCGTCAGATGATGGCTGGCTGGACGATGGAGGATCTCGAGCTGATCCTGCAACCGATGGCGGAAAACGGCAAGGAGGCGATCGGCTCGATGGGCGATGACACGCCGCTGGCCGTGCTGTCCAACCGCTATCGCGGCCTGCATCATTTCTTCCGGCAGAATTTCTCGCAGGTGACCAACCCGCCGATCGACAGCCTGCGCGAGCGCCATGTGATGACGCTCCGCACGCGGCTTGGCAATCTTGGCAACATCCTCGACGAGGCACAGGAGCAGTGCGACCATCTGGTGCTGAACTCGCCGGTCCTGACGGTGCCGGAATGGGACGCGCTGGTTGCCTATCTTGGCGACAAGGCGGCGATGATCGACTGCACCTTCGAGATTGACGGTCCGGATGATTTCGCCGCGGCGATGGACCGGATCGCGGCCGAGGCCGAGGAGGCTGTCAGGTCGGGATGCGAGCATGTGATGCTGTCCGACCGCGGCGTATCGGAAAGCCGCGCGCCGCTGCCGATGATTCTGGCGACAGGGGCCGTGCATTCGCATCTCGTGCGCCAGCAGCTGCGCACCTTCGCCTCGGTAAATGTGGCCACCGGTGAATGTCTCGACGTGCATCATTTTGCCGTGCTGATCGGGTGCGGGGCGACGACGATCAACGCCTATGTCGCCGAAGAAGCCATTGCCGAGCGGCATGACCGTGGTCTGCTGTCCGGCCTGACACTGCCCGAGGCGGTGGGGAATTACCGCAAGGCCGTCGAGGACGGGCTGCTGAAGATCATGTCGAAAATGGGCATTTCGGTTATCGCCTCCTATCGTGGCGGCTATAATTTCGAGGCGCTTGGCCTGTCGCGTGCGCTGGTGGCGAAATTCTTCCCGCCGATGTCATCGCGGATTTCCGGCCTTGGCCTGACCGGCATCGCGACCCGCGTCAGCGAGATGCATCGCAAGGCCCATGACGCGGCCGATGTGTTTCTGCCGGTGGGCGGGTTTTTCCGCTATCGCCGGTCGGGTGAACGGCACGCCTTTGATGGCCAGCTGATCCACGCCATGCAGCATGCCTGCGATAACGGATCCTATGAAAGCTGGAAGAAATATTCATCGCTGGTGAACGGCCAGGGGCCGGTCAATCTTCGCGACCTGATGGATTTCAAGACTGGACGTGAAGCGGTCAAGCTCGAGGATGTGGAATCGATCACCCGGATCCGCAAGCGGCTTGTCTCACCCGGAATCTCGCTTGGCGCGCTGTCCCCGGAGGCGCATGAAACGCTGTCGATCGCGATGAACAGGATTGGCGCGAAATCAGATTCCGGCGAGGGCGGCGAGGACCCGGCACGCTTCAAGCTTCGCGAGAATGGTGACAACCCGTCGAGCGCGATCAAGCAGATTGCCTCTGGCCGTTTCGGTGTTACCGCCGAATATCTGAACAGTTGCAAGGAGATCGAGATCAAGGTGGCGCAGGGCGCGAAGCCGGGCGAGGGCGGCCAGCTGCCTGGCATCAAGGTCGACAGCCTGATTGCGCGGCTTCGCCACTCGACCCCGGGTGTGACGCTGATCTCGCCGCCGCCGCATCACGACATCTACTCAATCGAGGATCTGGCGCAGCTGATCTATGATCTGAAGCAGATCAACCCGGACGCCAAGGTGTGCGTCAAGCTTGTGGCCTCGACCGGGATCGGCACCATCGCCGCCGGGGTGGCGAAAGCGAAAGCCGATGCCATCCTCGTGTCGGGCCATGGTGGCGGCACCGGCGCCAGCCCGCAATCCTCGATCAAGCATGCCGGCCTGCCCTGGGAGATGGGCCTGTCGGAAGTGCATCAGGTGCTGTGCATGAATGATCTTCGCGACAAGGTTGTGCTGCGCACCGATGGTGGGCTGAAAACCGGGCGCGACATTGTCATGGCGGCGATGCTTGGTGCCGATGAATACGGGATCGGCACCTCTGCGCTGATCGCGATGGGATGCATCATGGTTCGGCAATGCCACTCCAATACCTGCCCGGTTGGCGTCTGCACGCAGCGTGACGATCTGCGGGCGAAGTTCGAGGGCACGCCGGAAAAGGTGGTGCAGCTCTTCACCCATCTTGCCGAAGAGGTTCGTGAGATCCTGGCCTCGCTCGGCTTCAGTTCGCTGGAAGAGGTGATCGGCCGTACCGACCTGCTGACCCAGGTCAGCCGTGGTGATGCGGCGCTTGATGATCTCGACCTGAACCCGATCCTGGTGCAGGCCGAACGCGCAACACATGACGGCAGCCCGCGGGACCGCGAGCGCACCGCCGTTCCGGATACGCTTGACGCGCTGATGGTCCGCGATGCCAGCACGGCGTTGCAGTTCGGATCGAAGATGCAGCTGTCCTACAATGTCGAGAATACGCAGCGCGCCATCGGCACGCGGCTGTCATCGCACATTGTCCGCAAATTCGGCATGACCGGTCTTCGCGAGGACCATATCGCGGTCCGGCTTCGTGGCACCGCCGGCCAGTCGCTCGGTGCCTTCGCCACACAGGGGCTGAAGCTCGAGGTGATTGGCGATGCGAATGACTATGTCGGCAAGGGGCTGTCCGGCGGCACGATCATTGTCCGCCCGTCTGCCGCGGCGAGTTTCGTGGCGCATGAGAACACCATCATCGGCAACACGGTGCTTTATGGCGCGACATCGGGCAGGCTGTTCGCGGCCGGCCAGGCAGGTGAGCGGCTGTGCGTCAGGAATTCGGGTGCCACGGCGGTTGTCGAGGGTGCCGGCACCAATGCCTGCGAATACATGACTGGTGGCAGGGTGGTCATTCTCGGCGAGGTTGGTGACAATTTCGGCGCTGGCATGACTGGCGGCATGGCGTTCGTCTATGACCCTAATGACAGTTTTGTCTCGCGACTGAACCCGGCCAGCCTGCAGGTCGTGCGGATCGGCACGGCGCATTGGGAGGCTGAGCTGAAAGCCCTTGTCGAGGCACATGCCGCGGCAACGGACTCCGCGCTGGCGGCACGGCTGCTGAATGAGTGGGATGTCGAGATTGGCAAATTCTGGCAGGTGGTGCCGACAGAAATCGTCGCGCGGCTGGAGATGCCGCTCGATGATGCCGCCGTGGCTGCCGGCGGGGCAACACCGGCCTAGCCTTCTGCTGATGGCGGGTGGCTGGTGGCGGATGGTTGCCGGAATCGATGAATTCCGGTAATCGGGTGTCATGTCAGATATTTACGTGCAGACAGATCAGGATCTTCCGGCGATTGAGGCGCTGATGGCCGATGCATTCGGCCCGCAGCGTCACGAGCGGTCGGTCTGGGCCCTGCGGCCCGGGCCGCCGGTGGCCTCGCTGTGTCTGGTGATCCGCGAAGGGGCGGCGACGGTCGGGTCACTGCGGTTCTGGGAGGTGATGCTGGGATCGCAAATCATCCTGCTGCTTGGTCCGTTGGCGGTGCGCCCGGGAGTTCGTGGCCGTGGATTTGGACGGGCGTTGATCAGCGAGGCGCTGGACCGTGCGACCGGTGGCGACTGGCCGCTGGTCCTTGTTTCCGGAGAGGTTGATTACTATCCCCGCTTCGGGTTTGTGCCGGCCGCGCCCTATGGCATCGACTGGCCGGGCTTTATCGAACCGGAACGCCTGCAATTCTACGAGCTGCAGACAGGAGCGCTGGCAGCATTGCCGCCAGGCCCCCTTGCCGTGCGCTCGCTTCCCGGCTAGTCTTTCGTATGTTTTCAAATTAATAACAGCTATTTACCATGCGCGTTCTGCATCACCACCCTCTCTATGGCGCTTCGCGTACGGTCAGGCTTCTGCTTGCCGAGCGTCGCCTTGTCCATCTTCCCAAGCTTGAATCGCCGTGGGACCGGCATGAGGATTTTCTGACGCTGAATCCTGCCGGTGACGTGCCGGTTCTGGTGACCGAGGATGGCGACGTGCTGTGCGGCACGATGGTGATCGCCGAATATCTTGAGGAAACCGAGGGTGATGACGGGCGATTGATCTGGGGAACGGCCGCCGAACGTGCCGAGATCAGGCGCCTGACCGACTGGTTCGAGCGCAAATTCGTCGTCGAGGTTGGCACGCCGCTGCTGAATGAACGTTATCTGAAACGTGTGACGGCGCGCGGCAACCCCTCATCCGAGGTGATGCGGGCCGCGATGAGCAACCTTCATATCCATCTCGACTATATCGACTGGCTTGCCGAACAGGGCAACTGGCTTGCCGGCAAGGCAATCTCGCTTGCCGACCTCAGCGCGGCGGCGCATCTGTCGGTGACCGATTATTTCGGTGATATCGACTGGGACCGGCATCCGGAAGCGCGGCTCTGGTACGCAAAGATCAAGTCACGCCCGGCCTTTCGTGATCTTCTCGAGGATGTTGTCGCCGGTCTGGCACCATCCCAGCATTACGCCAATCTCGATTTCTAGCCAGCTGTCAGCCGGTCCGCCATCCTGTCAAGCGCGCCGCGGAGCAGGGCAAGCTGGTCCGGTTCGGAAAAGCGGTGGCCGGCATCCTTGACCAATGTCACCTCGACATCGCTGCCGGTGAGCGTGGTGGCAATGCGGGTCGCGGTCTGCCACGGCACTTCTTCATCCTCCATGCCATGCAGAAGATGTACCGGCGCATTGATCTCCAGATCGCCCCTGAGCCGCAGATTCTGCCGGCCATCGGTGACCAGATGCCAGGGATATCTGACAGGCTCGTCGGAATAGGGGTTTGGCAGCGCGATCACACCGTCAGCCTCGATCCGGCGGCGCTGCTCATCATCGAATTCCGCCCATAACAGATCCTCGGTGAAGTCCGGCGCGGCGGCAATCCCGACAAGGCCGGCAACCCGTGTCGGACGCGCCAGCGCGACATTCAGCATCAGCCACCCGCCAAGCGACGAGCCGACAAGAACCTGCGGACCGTCGGTCAGTTCATCGAGTGCGGCAAGACAGTCTGCCGTCCAGCTGGAGATGTTGCCGTCAAGGAAATCGCCGCTTGACAGGCCATGTCCGCGATAGTCGAACCGAAGACAGCCACAGCCGCGGTTTCCGGCCAAGGTCTCAACCTCAAGGGCCTTTGTTCCCTCCATGTCCGAGCCATGTCCGCACAAGAACACGAACCCCGGCGCCGTGCCCTGTGTCCGGCGATAGGCAAGCCGATGGTCGGCGCCAAGTTGCAGATAGTCGGGTGGCGAAATGTCAGGCATCCTTAACTCCTGAAAAGTCCTCTCGAATTTCCGGTGGCGCAATGCTATGACCGCACAACGGAGACGCCAATGACCACTAACGCGCGGAACGCCCGCTTCGTCAAGACACATAGCCGGAATGGCAGCGGTCCCGTTGTCGTTCAGGTGCTGCCGGCGCTTGTCCGTGGTGGGGTGGAACGTGGCACGATCGAAATGGCGAGGGCCATCATCGATGCCGGCGGTCGCGCTGTGGTGATTTCCGAGGGCGGGCCGCTGGTTCGCCATCTTGATCGGATCGGCGCGATACATCATACGCTGTCCGTGGCGCGCAAGAACCCGCTGGCGTGGGGGGCGACGCGGCGCAAGCTTCGCCGGCTGCTACAGACCGAGGGGGCGGATATTGTGCATGTTCGCTCACGCGTGCCGGCCTGGATCGCCGTGCCGGCTGCAAGATCGCTTGGCCTGATCACGGTCAGCACGGTGCATGGCAGGTTCCAGAACAGCAATGTCCTGAAGCGGCTGGTGAATGGCAAGATGCTGGCCGCCGATCATGTCATCGCCATTTCCAAATATGTCCGCCAGCAGATCGAACGGCAGTTCGGCGATCAGGGCAAGAAACTGTCTGTTGTTCCGCGCGGCGTTGATGTCGATATGTTTGATCCCGCCTCGGTCTCGCAGTCGCGGATCATCCGTTTTGTTGACTCGGTGGCGCTGCCCGAGGACGAGCCGGTGATCATGTTGCCGGCGCGGCCATCCGCCTGGAAAGGTCATGAGGTGCTGCTGAAGGCGCTGGCGCGCATTTCCGATCGCAAATTCAACTGCGTTCTTGTTGGCGCGGCCGATGGCAAGAGCGCCTTTGTCGACCGGCTGACCACACTTGGCATGAAGCTCGGCCTTGTCGGCCGTTTTCGTCTGACGCATGGCGTTGATGACATGCCGGCGGCGCTGATGGCGGCGGATATCGTCGTCATGCCATCGGTCACGCCGGAACCGTTCGGCCGTGTCTCGCTCGAGGCGCAGGCGATGGGGCGGCTTGTCGTTGCGTTTGACCATGGCGGGGCGGCGGAATCGATCATCCATGGGCGTACCGGATGGCTTGCCACGCCGGTCGATCTCGACAGCCTTGCCGAATGCCTTGCCATGGCGCTCGACGTGACTGTCAGCCAGCGCCGGACAATGGCGGTGGAGACACGCCAGCATATCGAGGACAAGTTCTCGACCCGGCAGATGTGCAACCGCACCATCGCCATCTATGCGCGCCTGCTGAAAGCCCGGCATGCCAAGGCCCGCCCTATCAAGGCCGATCCTATCAAGGATGGCGGCGATCACCAGCACGCTTGAGTTTCGGTCAATCAGAAGCTAGGTTGCGCGACGGGCGCCGTCAGTGGCGGCCTGTTCATTTTGACAGTTGTGACAGCCAGGACCACAGCCAGCCATGCCAACCGTAACCCTTCCTGACGGATCCACCCGCAGTTATGACGCGCCTGTTGCACCAGCGACGATCGCGGCGGATATCGGCCCCGGCCTTGCCAAGGCGGCCATGCTTGCCGTTGTCGACGGCCAGGAATGGGACCTGACGCGCGAGATCGAGAGCGATGCCTCACTGGCGCTGCTGACCGCCAAGGATGATGCCATTCTGGCGACGATCCGGCATGACGCGGCGCATGTCATGGCCGAGGCGGTTCTCGAACTCTACCCCGAAACGCAGGTCACCATCGGTCCGTCGATCGAGAACGGGTTCTATTACGATTTTCATCGCGAGGCGGCGTTTACCGAAGATGATCTGGCGGCCATAGAGGCGCGCATGCATGACATTGTCGACCGCGATGAGGCGATCATCCGCAATGTCTGGACGCGTGACGAGGCGGTGGCCTTCTACCGGAAGAATGACGAGCCGTTCAAGGTCGAGCTTGTCGAGACGATCCCGCAGGGTGAGACGGTCACCTTCTATCAGCAGGGCGACTTTATCGATCTGTGCCGGGGGCCGCATCTGGCCTCCACCGGCAAGCTTGGCCATGCCTTCAAGCTGATGAGCGTTGCCGGCGCCTACTGGCGCGGTGATTCCAACCGCCCGATGCTGCAGCGTATCTACGGCACCGCCTGGCGCACCGAAAAAGAGTTGAACGCATATCTTCATATGCTCGAGGAGGCCGAGAAGCGCGATCACCGCAAGCTTGGCAAGCAGCTGAATTTCTTCCATCTGCAGGAAGAGGCTGTGGGATCGGTGTTCTGGCATCCGAATGGCTGGACCATCTATCGCGAGATCGAGACTTACATGCGGCGCCGGCTCGATGCTGGTGGCTATGAGGAAGTGAAGACCCCGCAGCTTGTTGATCGCGCGCTGTGGGAGGCGTCGGGGCATTGGGATAAGTTCCGTGAGAATATGTTCACCGCCGAGGCCGAGGATGACCGGACATTGGCGTTGAAGCCGATGAACTGTCCGTGCCATGTGCAGATTTTCCGGCAGGGCATCAAATCCTATCGCGACCTGCCGCTCCGCATGGCCGAATTCGGGTCCTGTCACCGGAATGAGCCGTCCGGGGCGCTGCATGGCATCATGCGGGTGCGCGCCTTCACCCAGGATGATGCGCATATCTTCTGCACCGAGGACCAGATCACCGCGGAGTCGGTGCGTTTCTGCGAATTGCTGCAGTCGATCTATGCCGATTTCGGGTTTGAGGATGTGCGAGTGAAATTCTCCGACCGGCCCGAGGTGCGGGCTGGTGAGGATGCTGTCTGGGACCGCGCCGAATCCGCGCTGACCGACGCCTGCGATGCGGCAGAGCTTGAGACGACGCTGAATCCGGGCGAGGGCGCCTTTTATGGTCCGAAGCTGGAATTCGTGCTTCGCGACGCCATCGGTCGGGACTGGCAGTGTGGCACGCTGCAGGTTGATTTCGTGTTGCCCGACAGGCTTGATGCCGAATATGTCGGTGACGATGGGGAACGCCGCCGGCCGGTGATGCTTCACCGCGCCATTCTCGGCTCGCTGGAGCGGTGGATCGGCATCATCATCGAGCAATATTCAGGCCGCATGCCGCCGTGGCTTGCGCCGGTTCAGGTGGTGGTGGCCTCGATCACCGATGGCGCGAATGACTATGCGCAGCAGGTTGTCGATGCCGCGCGCGATATGGGGCTGCGGGCCGAGAGCGATCTTCGCAACGAGAAGATCAGCTACAAGGTTCGTGAACACAGTGTCATGAAGGTGCCTTATATTCTGGCCGTTGGCGGCCGCGAGGCCGAAGCTGGCACCGTCGCCCTGCGACGACTCGGCTCGAACGAGCAGCAGGTGATCGACCGCGACGAGGCGCTGGCGATGTTGCGCGGGGAAAGCCTGCCGCCCGATCTGGCGCGCCGCGCCGGTGGTGATGCGGCGTGATGCGCTATTAGTGGCGAATTGCCTGACGATAGCAAAGTAACAGCTTGGTAACAGCTTAGTGACTAGGCAAAACAGCCAGTTTTTGATATCTAGTCGAGGCAGAGCGGTGTTTGACGCCGTGATTGCTGTGAATTTTGGTGCCTCGACAGAGGCGTTGTGGATAACAGGAGAAGGTAAATAGCTCGTCCCTATTCTAACGTGCCGCCCGTACAGGACGGCCCACGTATCAACGGCGCGATCAGAGTGCCGCAGGTGCGCTGCATCGACCCGGATGGCAACCAGCTGGGTATTCTCGATACCAGGGAAGCTCTCACCAAGGCAGAGGATTTCGGCCTCGACCTTGTCGAGGTACAACCGAACGCCGACCCGCCTGTCTGCAAGATTCTCGATTACGGCAAATATAAATATGAGGCGCAGAAACGCGCCAACGAAGCCCGCAAGAAGCAGAAAACCATCGACGTCAAGGAAATCAAGTTCCGTCCGAATATCGACGAGCATGATTACCAGGTGAAGATGCGCAATATGACAAAGTTTCTGGGCGGCGGCGACAAGGTGAAGGTCACATTGCGGTTCCGTGGCCGTGAAATGGCCCACCAGGAGCTTGGCGCGAATGTGCTGGCACGGGTTCGCCAGGAGACCGAGGAGATCGCCAAGGTCGAGGCGATGCCAAAGATGGAAGGCCGCCAGATGGTGATGGTGCTGGCCCCGCGCTAGGTGCCGTCTGTGGTGCCTTTCAGAAACATCAAATCCCCTTGCCAAGCCTTACGTCGCGCCCTATAACCACGGCGTCGCGCAGAGCATCGTCGCGTCCGGGCCTGAAAGACACCGAGTCCAGAAGACTTAAAGTCAAAACAGGGCATGCCCGGCCGGCATATCGCCACCAGCCGCGTCAAGGCGGCATCCGCGCGCGAGCGGTCCGGTGGCCACCTTTATGACGTAAAAGAGGTCGAAATGCCCAAGATGAAGACAAAGAGCGGAGCGAAGAAGCGCTTCCGCCTGACAGCCAGCGGCAAGGTCCGTGGGTCGGCGGCTTTCCTGAGCCACAACCTGCGTCGCCGTTCCCAGAAGATGAAGCGTAAGGCCCGCGGGACAATGATCCTGTGCGACGCCGATGCGCGCATCGTCAAAAAATTCCTTCCATACGCGTAGGGGAAACGGGACATGGCACGAGTAAAAAGAGGCACCACCACCCACGCCCGTCACGCCAAGGTGATGAAGGCGGCGAAGGGCTATTACGGGCGCCGCAAGAACACCTTTCGCACCGCGACCCAGGCTGTCGACAAGGCACGTCAATATGCCTATCGCGACCGTCGCACCCGCAAGCGCGAGTTTCGCGCCCTGTGGATCCAGCGGATCAACGCCGCGGCCCGCATGCATGGCCTGACCTATTCGCAGATGATGGGCGGCCTGATCAAGGCCGGCATCGAGGTCGACCGCAAGATGCTGGCCGACCTGGCGGTGAACGAGCCGGCAGCCTTTGCCGCGCTGGTTGAAAAATCGCGCACGGCGGCATAGTCCAGGACATCATCTGACACCAAACCGGGGCTGTCGCCTTGACCACTGATCGGAACCTTTTGCGATCCGGTGGTCCGGAGCGGCGGCCCTTTTCTTTCAGGTGATTTTCAGGTGATCTTTCCGGCCGTATTGAGGGTCGATGGCAGGATGGTTAGCATGCAGAATCTCGACAATCTGACTTCTGAAATCTTGACCGGCATCGAGGCCGCGACGTCGCTTGAGGCGCTTGAGGCGGTGCGGATTGACGCGCTTGGCAAAAAGGGCCGGGTGTCGCTGATGATGCGTGAGCTTGGCGGCATGGACCCGGAAGAACGCAAGGCCGCCGGGCAGACGCTGAACGCGGTCAAGGACCGCATCGCCGCCGCCATTGAATCCCGCCAGGAGGCGCTGTCGCGGGCGGCGCTGGATCAACGTCTTGCCGCCGAGGCGATTGATGTCAGCCTGCCGGCGCGTCCCGAGGCCGAGGCACGGTTGCATCCGCTGTCGCGCACCATCGAAGAGGTTGTCGCGATCTTTGCCGAGATGGGATTTGTCGTTGCCGAGGGGCCGGACATCGAATCCGACCATTACAATTTCACCGCGCTGAACATCCCCGAGGAGCACCCGGCGCGCCAGGAACATGACACCTTCTATCTGCCGCCCGACGCCGACGGAAAGCGCAAGGTCCTGCGCACCCATACCTCGCCGGTGCAGGTGCGCAC
>CENJ01034834.1_pt1 | contig 20169 bp, 17 predicted proteins | sample 356161 | NCBI WGS metagenome assembly CENJ01 (sample SAMEA2619531, study PRJEB7988) | marine metagenome | biome: marine biome (ENVO:00000447); feature: surface water layer (ENVO:00002042); material: "saline water (ENVO:00002010), including plankton (ENVO:xxxxxxxx)" | depth 5 m
GGTTAAAAGAGTACTGAATAATTTTATTTAATTAAGATAGAAGTTTTGATCTACCATTTTTTCTTGAGTTAGTAAAATTAGCATAAATTTAAATTTATGTACTAAAAAATCATTCTTTTTAGTCTCATTTAGACCGATAAATTTTATTTTTTCTTCATCTGTTAAATTGACAAGATTTGTTAAATTATTTAAAGAAATTAATTCTTCTCTTTTCGATTCTTTAGAGTCATCCAATAAATGACTTAAATAGTTAGAAGCATGCTCAATTAGCTGTTCGGTAGGGTTGAAGGGTTTTTTCTGAATTTTTGATAAAGAACCTAGTGGATATAATTTGTGTTCGTTCTTATTTTGAAAATGATGAATTTTAAAATTGGATTGACACTCTATCAATACGTCAAGTTCTCCACTTTCATATTTTTTTAGAATTTGATTGACCTTAACTAAAGATCCTAATTCACTAAGTGTAGTTTTCCCTTGATAAGGAATTCCAAAAAATTCATTATTACTTAAACACTCCGATACAAGTTGTAAATATCTTGGTTCAAAAATATGAAGTGTGGTTTGCTCTCCTGGAAATAAAAATATTCTTAAGGGAAACATTCCATAGTCATAATTGCTGCTACTCATTAACTTGATTTTATTGTAAATTTCTCTTTTAAAATGGATAAGTAGATTCTTAAAATATTATTCTATTCACATTGAATTATGAATTACTTAATCATATTTTTAAATTTTTATCTGTTTACAACTCTGTAAATGAATATCAAACAATATTGAAAATTGTATTATTTTTGGTTAAATTTGAAAAAAAAAGTTTTGAAAAGAAATAAATATATTTTAATATCAGTTTTGATAGTTATTACAGCACTATCCAATATATTTTTATCAAATATTCCCAATTTTTCTCCGATTGCTGCTGTTGCTTTATTTTCTGGATTTTATTTTTCTAATAAAAAATTAGCTTTAGTTATTCCTATCTCATGTATGTTAATTTCAGATTTGATTATTGGATTTCACTCTCTAATGTGGGCAGTATATTTGTCATTCTCTTTAATTGTTGTATTGGGATTTTTTATGAAGACTACCAGTCCTAAAAAAGTAATGTTGAACTCTATCTGGTCTTCTATTCTTTTTTTCTTAATCACCAATTTTGCAGTTTGGGCAACAGGAACTTACTACTCCAAAGATTTAAGCGGTTTAACTCTATGTTTTACTATGGGATTGCCTTTTTTCAAATATACCTTATTAAGTTCCATTATTTTTTCAACTGTTCTTTTTGGAGGATTTGAAATCATTAATCAACTTACTGCTAGATACCTTCCCGTGTCTGAAAAAAGCTAATTTTAGCTGACATCATATTGTTTAAAATATTTTTTCCTATTCTGTTATTGGGGAATCAAACCCTTAATTTTGACATATGATTAAAAGATTGATTTTCTTTTTATTTTTAATGTTATCTCTTGGTTTTCTAATATTTAATATTTTCCAAAAACTAGGAGAACAAAGCAAGGTTTATCAACAACCTTTTAATTATTTCCCCCCAAATCCTGCCCTTTTTTGTGAAGTAGAAGCGTTTTCAAAAACCTTACATCATTTCTTTGAGACTAGTATGATTTGGTCAAAGTTTGAAGAAGTTTCACAAAAAAGTAACTATAATTCTACAATAAAAGATATTGGTAAAATAATTTCAGATTCTTCCTACAATGAAATATTTGATAAAGGAATTACCAATATTTCTTTCTATAATTCAGAAAATGAAATTTCTTGGATTATCGCAAAAAATATATACGGTAATGAGCTTACTAAAAAAATAAATTTGGACTCTAACTTTCTCAGCCCTTATTTTTTTCAAATTAATTATCCATTTCTTGTCATTTCCAATTCAAAAAAATTAATGAAATCTTTTAAATCTAACTACACAAATAGTAGCGAAAATTTAATTATAAATGAGATTAAGGAAAAAATGAAATATTCAAGTAAAATGTCAAATATTTCTTGTTTTATTGATGTGAAAAAATTTAGTAGTTTATTAAATTCCTTATTATACAAAGAAAACAGCTCCAATTTCTTTCAGAAAATAGCCTCTAAAAAATGGATTCAATTTGATATTGATTATGCTCCAAATGATATAAATATTGTTGGAATTTCAAATAATGACTCATTAATCTCATTGACTGAGCCTTTATATTATTCATTCAACGATTGGATACCTAAAGATGTTGAACTTGTAGAAAAAAGAACGATTAAATTTTTCAATGACTCCAATCAAAATAAAGTTATAATAAAGTCTCTGAGATTAAATTTTAGAGATGAAATTCTTGATAATAATCATGAATTATTAGTTCTTGATATTCCAAGAATTGATTTATCATCTAAAGGGTCGAATCAATTTTTTTTATTAGATACTTTTTTTGAGTCAAATACCGAAAATTTTGGTAAAATTTTAGATACCAATAAATTAAAATCATTATTTCCTGAAATTAATTTTAAAAATAAACTAGGCTTTTTAAAAGATGAATATCTTATTATTTCAACTCTAGCTGCTAAAAAAGAATTTGATATCAAAATTTCCCAAAAGAATTTAAAAGATTTGAATAACTCCATTTTCAATGAAAAGGAAAATCAAGAATTTGATCAATCACATTCAGAGTTTTTATATCAATCTAGATCAGAGTTGTTAAATGGATTTAAATTTTCAACTTATAGAGCTGACAGTATTATCTTTAATTTTTTTGAATCTATTGGTGGGGTGAGCTGGACCTTAAATAACTACGATAACAGGGTTCATCATGGAATTAAAATCAAAAAATATTTTCCTAAAAAAGTTGACAAAAAAATACTTTGGAAAACTCTTATCCCCGAATTAATATGGGGACCTTATTCCCTTAATAATCATAGAACAGGATCTAAGGATATAGTTGTTCAAGATGTTAATAATATTATTTATTTGATTAGTGCAGGTGGAAAAATAAAATGGTCTAAACAAATCGAAGATAAAATCAAAGGGGAAGTTAGCCAGATAGATGCTTATAAAAATAATAAATATCAAATGATATTTAATACCACTTCAAAATTACACATTATAGATATACTTGGGAAAGAAATAGATGGATACCCTATAGATTTCAGTTATTCAGCTACCAATACTGTTTCCATTTTAGATTATGACAATAATAAGGATTACAGATTTCTTATAGCTGGAGATGATTATAAAATTCATAATTACAATGTTGAAGGCAAAGGGGTTTCAGGATGGACTTACCCAAAATTAAAATCAAAATTAGATAGACCTATTTTATATTTTGCAATAAATGGCTTAGACTATATTATGACTATTGAGGAAAACGGAAATATTAAATTATTCAATAGACGTGGTGGAGAAAGATATAAAGTTGAAGATAAAATAGAATTATCAAGTTTTGGGAATTTAGCTATTATGAAATCATTTAATATAGACTCAACTGCAATTGTTTTTCAAGATAGTTTACATGGTATTTCAAAACTTACATTTGGATCTGGTATTCAAAAATTATATAGCGAAAAGAATGATTCAAATAATAGATTAAATAACTGGGAAATTTATTCAAATGAAAACCTTAAAAGAATTAATTATTGCCTTAAAACCAAAGAAAATCTTAAAATTATAGATCAAACAAATGAAGTTTTCGAATTTTCTCTTTACTATCCATACACTATTTTACACAATAGAAAATTAGGAAACTTTCTTATTGTTTTAAATGAAAAAACCAATGAAATTCAACTTATTGATAGTAAGTATAATATTAATCCAAATTTATTTAGAGCTTCAAAAATGACATGTATTGATGATATTAATAATGACAATTCAAAAGAGTTGATAACCATTATTAACAACAATATTTTAGTTTGTTATCAAATTCCATCTATAAATTAATTAATCAAAATTAATTCGTTCAATTTACTAACTTATATTTGGGCTAATTTAGATTTATGGACTTCCAAAAAGATTTTCCAATTTTAAAAAGTAGTGTAAATGGTCAGCCACTGATATATTTTGATAATGCTGCTACCTCTCAAAAGCCAAAATATGTAATAGATACGATAAATAAATACTATCAAAACTATAATTCAAATGTTCATCGTGGGGTACACGAATTAAGTCAAAAAGCTACCAGTGCATATGAAGATTCGAGAGTGAAAATCCAAAATTTTTTAGGGGCAAAAAGCTCTAAAGAAATTATTTTTACTAAAGGAACAACTGATGGTATTAATATTATTGCATCATCTTGGGCTGAGAACCAGTTAAATAAGGGTGACGAAATAATTATAACAACCATGGAGCATCATAGCAATATAGTACCATGGCAAATTTTATGTGAAAAAATTGGGGCTAAACTTATTATTTCACCAATTAATATAAAAGGAGAAATGATTATGAGTGAGTTTAAAAGTCTCATATCAAATAAAACAAAATTAATCTCTATATCTCACGTCTCAAATACTTTAGGAACCATAAATCCAGTTGAAGATATCGTGGAAATTGCAAAGGAAAATAACTGTAAAATACTTATTGATGCTGCTCAGTCTATTCCACATTTTAAAGTAGATGTGTCTAAAATAGATTGTGATTTTTTAGTTTTTAGTGGACATAAAATTTTTGCTCCAACAGGAGTTGGTATTTTATATGTTAAAAATGATCGATACCAAGAGATGCAGCCATATCAGGGCGGAGGCGATATGATCAAAGATGTATCATTTGAGAAAACTACTTATAATGCTCCTCCTCATAAATTTGAGGCTGGAACGCCCAATATTTCGGGGGTAATTGGTCTAGGCGCTGCAATTGATTATGTAAACAAAATTGGTATTGATAAAATATCAAACCTTGAAGATGAATTACTTCATTATGCCACTGATAAGATAACATCTTTGAATAAAATTAAAATTTTTGGAAACGCTCAAAATAAGGCAAGTGTTATTTCTTTTAATATTAATGGATTTCATCCTTTTGATATTGGAACCTTGTTGGACCAATTTGGTATTGCTATAAGAACAGGGCATCATTGTACACAACCACTAATGAATTTCTTTAATATTCCTGGAACTGCAAGAATAAGTTTTGCATTTTATAATCAAAAAAAAGAGATAGATTTTTTTATTGACTCTTTGAAAAGAGCGATTCTTATGTTAGGATAATTAAATTATAAATTTACAACTTAACACAGCTGTATCATCCATCAAGTCCATATTTCCTTTAAATTCTTCGAGCTTTGAAAATATTTTTTGCTCAAGCTCTTTCATACTTAGTTCAAGATTATTTTCTACAACATTGATAAGATTATCAGTCTCAAACGCCACTCCGTTAGAATTTTCTAATTCTACTAATCCATCTGTATAGCAAATTAAAATGGTATCCTCAGCAAGTTTTATTTTACTGATTGTTATTTTTGGAATTTCCTCAAGCATTCCTAATCCAATACAGCCTTTATTTAAAAATATAGTTTTTTTTGAATTCGTAAGTATTGGATAATTATGACCTGCATTAACATACTGAAGTGTATTATTTAATTTATTGTAATGTCCAGCAAAAAAGGTAATAAATTTTTCACCTTTTGCAGCATTATTAACATCATCATTTAAATTCTCTACTAGGTCCTTTAAACTAATATCTTCATAATTATATTTAATATTGGCTCTTAATTTTGCTTGAAAATTGGACATTAGTAATGCTGCTGAGGTCCCTTTTCCAGAAACATCAGCTATACAGAAGAAATATTCATTTTCGTTTAAAGATAAAAAATCATAGTAATCACCTCCCACTAAGTGTTTTGACTCATATCTTGCGGCAACGTCTATTCTATCATCATTTGGTAGATTTGTTGGGAAGAGAAGCTTTTGCATTTCTGCTGCCATTTCCATTTCTTTTTTATTAAGCTCCTGCTCTATAATCTCTGCAGAAAATCTTTTGTTTTCAATTGCTACTACAATAATACTAGCTAATGTTTGGATAAAAGGCATGTGTTTTATCCCAGGACTTATCGCAATTAGCTCATCTTCTAAGTCACCAATTAATAAATATGCTAATGCAATTTTTTTATGAAATATCGGTATGACAATATCAAAAGAATTGAGAGTTTCAATAGAAGATGATTCAATAACTGTAATATCCTTAATATGTGTAAGTTCTTTATTTACATTAATTTTTTTATTCAATCCTCTTGCTCCAAAATGGAGGATACAGTTCCAGTTTAAACTGTCATTAGCATATAAAATTAATTTACTTATACCTAATTGTTCCCTTAGGATATATTCAAATATTTTTAATATATTTTCAATAGATAGATTATTATTAATTGCTTTTGTAATCTCTAGAAGAGAATTTAATTTGAATTCATTCAGTTCTAATTTTTCATAATATTTTTTTGGCAATTCTTTGTCCATTAAATGTGTAAATTTTTAATCCTATTTATATTTTGAACTAATTTTTTTAAATGTAATTTACCAAACATATATATATTTAAATCTTATTTATTGGGTATTTATTAAGTACAAATTGTGAGAAGTAAATAAAAGTAGTTACATTTGCCACCCTTAAATAAGTTAACTAAAAAAATATTCAGCATGTATGCGATTGTAGAGATAGCAGGACAACAATTTAAAGTTGAAAAAGATCAAAAATATTTTGTTCACCAACTTGATGCTAAGCCTGGGTCAAAAGTAACTTTTGAAAACGTACTTTTGTTAGACGAAAAGGGCAAAGTATCTGTAGGCTCACCATCTCTTAGTGGAGTGGAGGTAACTGCTAAAATTGAACAACATCTTTTAGGCGATAAAGTAATTGTTTTCAAAAAGAAAAGGAGAAAAGGGTATGCTGTTAAGAATGGTCATAGACAAAGATTAACAGAAATAACTGTTCAAGAAATTGGTAAAAAGCCAGCTGTTAAAAAAGCTATTCCAAAAGAGGAAGTTAAAAAAACATTAGCTAAAAAACCTACTGCAGCAAAAGCACCAGCAAAGAAAGAGTCAGCTAAAAAACCTGCTGCACCAAAAGCATCAGCAAAGAAAGAGTTAGCTAAAAAACCTTCACCATCCAAATCAAAAAAAGAGAGTTAATTTTTTAAAACATTTATTATGGCACACAAAAAAGGAGCTGGTAGCTCAAATAATGGAAGAGAATCAGAATCGAAACGATTAGGAGTTAAGATTTTTGGTGGACAATTAGCTATAGCTGGAAATATTATTGTTAGGCAAAGAGGAACCAAACATAATCCTGGAGTTAATGTTGGAATAGGAAAAGATCATACTTTATTTGCGTTAACTGATGGTGTTGTTGAATTCAGAAAAAAAGCAAAAAATAAGTCCTATGTGTCAATTACTCCCTTAGAGAATTAGGATTTTAATTTTTTTTTAAAGCGCTTATTAAGCGCTTTTTTTTTACCTTTTTCTTTCTGCTTTCATTTTGATATTTTTACAATAAATAACAAACTTAAATGTTACAAATTCAACAAATCAGAGCTGATAAAGAGTCAATCATCGATCGTATTTTGAAAATCAGAAAATTAGATGTTTCTAGTCAAGTAAATGAAATATTTGATCTGGATGTAAGAAAGCGAGAAACACAAAAGAGTTTAGATGATTTTTCTTCAAAGATGAATATAATATCTTCTCAGATTGGTGATTGCTTTAAAAATGGAGATATTGATAAGGCTAATAGTTTAAAGAAAGAAACTACGGACCTAAAAAATCAAATTAAAAGTTTAAAAAGCACCTTTAATGCTTTTGATAATTTAATTAAAGAATTACTATATCAAATTCCCAACCTTCCTAATGAGTTAGTTCCTGCTGGTAAAACGGAAGAGGATAATCAAATTCTTTATTCCTCAGAAATTAAAAACTTGACCAGTTCAGAATTATTACCTCATTGGGACTTATGTAGCAAATATAATCTAATTGATTTTGAACTTGGTGTTAAAATAACTGGAGCTGGTTTCCCAGTCTACAAAGGTAAAGGAGCAATTCTTCAAAGAGCATTAATTCAATTTTTTTTAAATGAAGCCAATCAAAATGGGTTTGAAGAACTGTTGGTTCCCCATCTTGTTAATGAAACATCAGGCTATGGAACTGGTCAATTACCAGATAAAGAAGGTCAAATGTATCACGTGATAAATGATGACTTGTATTTAATTCCCACGTCTGAAGTCCCTATTACTAATATCTATAGAAATGATATTATTGAAGAAGATAGTTTACCTATCAAACACGTAGGTTATACTCCTTGTTTTAGAAGAGAGGCAGGTTCATACGGCAAAGAAGTAAGAGGACTCAATCGACTTCACCAATTCGACAAAGTAGAAATAGTTCAAATTACCCATCCACATGAAAGTTATGATACCTTGGATCAAATGGTGAGTTATGTGGAAAGTCTAATTAAAAAACTCAAACTCCCTTACCGAAAATTAAGACTATGTGGTGGAGATTTAGGGTTTACATCTGCTTTAACCTATGATTTAGAGACTTACTCAGTTGGTCAAAATAAATGGTTAGAAGTAAGTTCCATTTCTAACTTTGAAACATTTCAATCTAATAGATTAAAATTAAGATTTAGAGATAAAAATAGAAATTTGCAATTAGCACATACTTTAAATGGGAGTGCTTTAGCACTTCCAAGAATTATGGCATCATTATTGGAAATTAATCAATATAAGGATGGAATTCACATCCCTGAAGTTTTAAGACCCTATACAGGGTTTGAAAAAATATAAGATTAATGAATAAAATAATTTACATTTTCACATTTTTAATACTACTTAGTTGTGTAAGTGAAAAGCAGCGAAAGATAAATTCTTTGCAAGTTAAACTACTTAATCTTACTCAGAATTCTTTAGAAATGAATCCTCAAAAAGTAGCTGATGCATATCATGGATTCAAAGAAAATTTAATTCTTGTAAGAAATTGTGTAGATACTTTAGAAAATCAGTTTAACCAAAGAATGAATAATTATAAGGGATTAAAAAAAGCTTGCCCTCAATTTTCAGGAGCATATAAATTAACCAAAAAAAATTTAGAATCTCAATCCATTCAAATCCAAAACTTTAAAAAAGACATAAAAAATAAATTAATTCCTTCAGATTCTGTATTTTATTATATGGAGTTAGAAGAAAAAAATATTCAAAAAATTGCGGATGACGTTATCAATTTAATGGAACTTTATGAATTTATAAATGCTGTTAATGATAGTTTATACGAACCTATAAAAAAATATGCTGAAAACATTTGTTCTAACAAAGAGGTCTAAATATCTTTTTATAATACCTTTTTTATTTTGGAATTTTTCCTATGGTCAGATAACAAATATTGATTTGCAATTGGCACATAAATATTTTTTAGATGCAGACTATGAAAAAGCCATGCTATACTATGAAAAGATTTCTCAAGAAGATAAATATTTAGATAAAATCTATAAAAATTATAAAACAACATTAATAGAATTAGGTAAGTATAGAGAAGCCGAAAAATTATGTAAAGATCAAATAAAATCTCATCCTTTAAAATTACATTTCTTAGTTGATTTAGGTATTATATATGAATTAGATGATAAACCTGCTAAAAAATTACAGCTTTTTGATAAAGCAATTGCACAAATTAAAAGTAATACTTCACATAGTTCAGCATCAGATTTAGGAATAGCTTTTGAAAAGGTAGGTGCTGTAGATAGAGCATTAGAAACGTATATAAAGTTTGAAAAAGTTAGTCCTAGAAATATATTATCATTTCATGCTAAGATTGCCATGATATACAATAGGCAAGGGAAGACTCATGAAATGATTAATACTTTTTTTGAAATGATTTCATTAAATGAGAGATTTCTTAATTCTGTCCAAAATGGCTTAGTAAATAGTATAGATTTTGAATCTCAATTAAAAGAGAAAGAAATACTAAGAAAAGCCATCATTAAAAATATTCAAATCAATCCAAATAAAATAGTTTTTGTGGAGCTACTATCTTGGTATTATATGCTTAATAATGATTATGAAAACGCATATATACAAATTAAATCGATAGATAAAAAGCTAAACTCAAATGGCCAAAAAGTCCTTGAATTGGGAAATACAGCTTTGAATAATAACGATTTTAATATTGCAATAAAATGCTATGATTATGTCATTAATAATAGTTCATTGATAGAAATTAAGTTTGAAGCAAAAAATAAAAGACTATTAACTTTTAAAACAAAATTACTTAATGGTTCTAAAATTATTAAGGAAGAGTTAGAAGAATTAAAAGTCAATTATACGCTTGCACTAAGCCAATTAAATAATAACAGAAATGTATACAATAACACTCTAAGAAAGTATCAACTATTAGTTGATCTTTCTGAAATTGAAGCATTTTTTTTAAAGGATATTGATTCAGCAAAATACCATCTTAAAAAGGCTATGAATTTGACGAACTTAAAGCCTAAGCAGAAAGCTGAAGCTAAGCTTAAATTAGCTGATATTATTGTTTTAGAAAATAATATTTGGGAAGCCTCACTTATGTATATGCAAATTGAAAAAGAATTTAAAAATGATCCATTAGGACATCTTGCAAAATTTAAAAATGCTCAAGTTTATTACTTTTCTGGTGAATATGATTGGTGTCAAGCTCAACTAGATATTCTAAAAGCTTCCACATCTAAATTAATTGCAAACGATGCTTTAGAGCTTTCTGTTTTAATTACTGATAATTATAATATGGATACATCTGAGACTGCAATGAAATTATTTTCATATGCTGATATGCTCTCTGCCCAACAGCAATATAAAGAAGCACTAATATTATATGATTCAGTTTTAAATAATTTTAAAAATCATTCTTTAAATGATGAAATTATTTTTAGAAAAGCAAAAATTAAATTAAAACAACATCTTTATAATGAAGCTATAAAACATCTCGAAAAATTAGAGGTTGATTATCCAAATTCTATTTTATTAGATAACTCTATATATTTAATGGGTTGCATTTATCAAGAAAACTTAAAGAATTTAGACTTGGCAAAAAAATATTTTAAAACCCTTCTTTTTAATCATCCAGGAAGCTTATATATTACAGATTCTAGAAAAAGATTTAGAAAAATAGCTGGTAGCACAAATGCTGAAATTCAAAAAAATTCTTAATGATACTTTATAATGTCACAGTTAGTATAGATTTTGACATTCATGAAAGTTGGCTAAAATGGATGAAAGAAATACATATTCCTAATGTCTTAGCAACCGGATTATTTATAGAAAATAAAATTGCAAGAATACATGCAGAAGAAGAAGGAGGTATTTCTTACAGTATTCAATACTTGTTAAATTCCTGGGATGATTATAATTTATACCAAAACAAATTTGCCTCAAATCTTCAAAAAGAATATCAAATAAAATATGCTAATAAAAGTGTTGCTTTCAGAACAGTTTTAGAAGTTATTCATATTGCAACCCCTTAGCTTTCATGCGCTTAAATAACTCTCCTCTACAAGAGCTTGATCTTTCATTTTATGGAATTGAAAATAAAGTTTATATTAAGAGAGATGATTTAATTCATCACATTATTTCAGGAAATAAGTGGAGAAAATTAAAATATAATTTACTTCATTTTAAGACATTGAATAAAAAAGGCATCATTTCTGTGGGAGGAGCCTATTCTACCCATATTCTTGCTCTATCATATTTATGTAGAGAATATTCAATTCCTTGCCAACTGATGGTAAGAGGAGAAAAAACACATCCATTAAATGATATTTTAAGTAAATGCATCTCCTACAACGCCTCTATACATTATTTAACTAGAGATCACTATAAAGACAATAGTTGGATAAGAAATTTTATGATAAAAAACCACAATGATTATTTTTTTATTCCAGAGGGAGGAGCAAACTATTATGGAATATATGGATGTCAAAAAATAACAGACGAAATTAAAATTCCTTTTGATTATATATTTTGTGAAGTTGGTACTGGGACCACTTTTTCTGGAATAGTATCTTCTTTGAATAAAGGTCAAAAATGTTTTGGAACAGTAGTTCTTAAAGGAGCTGAAAACATCAATATAAATATTTCAAATTTTTTTAATATTCAAATGAAAAAGAAATTAAATAAACAGTTTATTCTTTCTCATGACTATCATTTTGGGGGATATGCAAAAAACAATGTCAAACTCATTGAGTTTATGAAGGAATTTTATCAAGTTACTGGAATTAAAACAGATCCTATTTATTCTGGAAAATTGTTTTACAGTCTTATTGATCAATTAAGAACCAAGAGTATGTTTAAAAATAAAACAATAATTGCCTTACATTCTGGGGGGATTTCTGGAATTAAAGGGTTTGAAAAAAGGTATGGAATAAAAATATTTAATTAGCCATTTCACTCATGAATTTTATTTTCATTAATCTAAGTTCTTCTTCGCTATAATCCCCTTCAAATTCATCAAATGCATCTTTAATATTATCTGTTTCTGCATCTTCCATAAAGTATTCGTAAATTTCTTTTTGTGATTCCTCATCTATAATGTTATTTAGATGATAATCAATATTAATTTTTGTTCCTGAAGCCACAATATTTTCAATTTCACTAATTAATTCATCTATTTTTTTATTTTGACTTTTGGCAATATCTTCAAGTGGCAATTTTCTATCAATATTGGTAATAATATTTACTTTTTTTCCGCTTTTGTTGACAATACTTTTCACCACAAAATCTTGAATTCTTTCAATATTATTTTCTTCTACATATTTTTTTATTAAATCTAAAAAAGGCAAACCATATCTTTGGGCTTTACCAGTCCCAACGCCAGTTATATTTTGAAGCTCTTCAATATTTATCGGATACTGCATGGTCATCTCTTCAATTGATGGATCTTGAAAAATAACGAAGGGTGGAATATTTTTCTTTAAAGCAATACTTTTCCTTAAGTCTTTTAACATTTTAAATAATTTTTCATCTAAGGCACCACCTCCACCTTTCTGATTTAGAATTATATCCACATCGTCCGTATCGCTAAAGTCATGTTCTTTTATCAGCATAAAACTATGTGGTGAAGTAATATAATCATCTCCTTTTTCTGTTACTGAAAGGGTTCCATACGATTCAACTTCTTTTTTGATTAAGCCTTGCACAACAATTTGTCTAAAAACAGCATGCCAAAAATGTTCGTCTTCTTCTGCCCCTTTTTTAAAAAATGGGGAATCAATCCCTTTATATGTAGTAATTTCTCCAGTTTTTTTACCTGTCAAAAGATGAGTAAAATATTTTACTTTATGCTTTCCCTGTACAGATTTAACGCATTCTAATGCTAATTGTACGTATTTTTTACCCTCTATTTTTTCTTTAGGATTTTGAGAGTTATCACACATATTAGCTCCAGGGCCGTTAAACTCGTCAAATTCTTCTCCAAAATAATGCAGTAAAAACTTCCTTCTATTTATACTTGTTTCAGAGTATGCAGCAACTTCATGTAAAAGTTGTTGACCAATTTCTTGTTCAGCTATGGGCTTACCATGTAAAAAGTTTTCAAGTTTTTCAATATCCTTATAACTATAAAAGGCCAAACAATGTCCTTCACCGCCATCCCTTCCAGCTCTTCCAGTCTCTTGATAATAGCTTTCTAGTGATTTAGGAATATCATGATGAATAACAAATCTTACATCTGGTTTATCTATCCCCATACCAAATGCAATGGTTGCAACAATTACATCTGCTTCTTCCATTAGAAACATATCTTGGTGTTTGGCTCTTGTGTTGGGGTCTAGTCCAGCGTGATAAGGAAGTGATGATATTCCATTTACTTGTAAAAGCTGTGCAATTTCTTCTACTTTTTTTCTACTCAGACAATATATAATCCCTGATTTACCAATTCTAGGCTTGATAAATCTGATAATTTCTTTTTGTACATTTTTCTTAGCTTTAACTTCATAGAATAGATTGCTTCTATTAAAGGAAGCTTTAAATACTGTTGCATCAGTCATGCCAAGATTTTTCTGAATATCACTCTGAACTTTTGCAGTGGCAGTAGCTGTTAATGCAATAATAGGAACATCATCAATTTCTTTAATTATAGGTTTTAACCTTCTGTATTCAGGTCTAAAATCATGACCCCATTCTGAAATACAATGCGCCTCATCAATTGCAAAAAAAGAAATGGTAATATTGGTTAAAAATTCAATATTTTCTTTTTTTGTTAATGATTCTGGAGCTACGTAAAGTAATTTTGTTATACCATTAGACACATCATTTTTAACCTTTGAAATTTCTCCTTTATTTAAAGATGAATTTAAAAAATGTGCAATTCCATCACTATCACTTACTTGACGAATGGCATCAACTTGGTTTTTCATAAGAGCAATAAGAGGCGAAACAACAATTGCTGTGCCCTCACACATAAGAGCAGGCAGTTGATAACAAAGTGACTTACCGCCACCTGTAGGCATAATAACAAAAGTATTTTTATTAGAGAGTAAATTAGAAATTACTTTTTCTTGTTCTCCTTTAAAAGAATCAAATCCAAAATATTCAAGAAGAGATGCTTTTAAATCAGTTTTAATGATATTCATTCAGCTAAACTATTGTAATGTAATATAATCAATTAAAAGATATTAATCGATATAAATATTTATATTATTTATGAATTTGATCAATTGCAATAGAAGCCATTAACCCCGAAGAAATTGAAAAGCATTCTTCGTTTACATCAAAGGAAGATGTATGCAATCTTTTAACAGTATTTCCATCTCCAGTACCAAGTCTGTAAAAGCAAGAGGGTCTTTCTTGACTAATAAAAGCAAAGTCTTCTGAGGTCATTCGAAGATCTAAATCAATAACATTTTCTTTGCCTAAAAACTTTATAGCAGTATTTTTAGCATTTTCAGTTACGACTTTATCATTTACTAGAAATGGATACCCAATTTTAATATCAAAATCGCAAGACCCTCCGGAACTTTTACAAATTGAATGAGCAATTTCTTTCATTTTATCATGAGCTTTAAATCTCCAATCTTCATCAAAAGTTCTGAAAGTTCCTTTTAACATAACTTTATCTGGAATAATATTAGTTTCTCCTAAAGCCTCTACATATCCAAAAGAAAGAACAGAAGGATTATCAGGCTTATTAAACCTACTAATAATTTGTTGAAGATTATTTATAATTTGTGACGTCATTAGTACAGGGTCATTTAAAAGGTGAGGCAGTGCTGCATGTCCACCAGAGCCTTTAACAGTAACGTATATTTCATCTGCTGAAGCCATATAAATTCCAGATCTAAATCCGACTTTTCCGGCTTGTAGATCAGGGTAAACATGTTGAGCCATACACGCTTGGGGATTATTATTTAATAATCCATCTTTAATCATTAATTTGGCGCCGCCTGGAATTTTTTCTTCACCTGGTTGAAATACTAGTTTTATAGTTCCATTAAATTCACTTTTTAGTTCATTTAATATTAATCCAGCACCAAGAAGAGATGCACTATGAACATCATGGCCGCAAGCATGCATAACTCCTTTATTATTGGAACAGTAATCTGCTTGATTTTCTTCATGAATAGGTAAAGCATCCATGTCGGCCCGAAGTAAAATTTCTTTATCTCCGGGATTGTTGCCTTCAATTTTTGCAATTACACCTGTTTCAACATGCCCATTAGTAAAAGGAATTTTATTTTTTGACAGTATTGATTGTATGAAATTAGATGTTTGGTATTCCTTAAAAGATAATTCAGGATTCTTATGAAGAAATCTTCTTATTTCTATAGTTTCAGCTATATACTTTTTAGCAGTATGTTTAATAATATCAATCATTTTAAATAGTGCTGAACTCCACTCATAATAAGTTTAACAGAAGCATAAAACATAAATCCACCAAAGATTAATTTTACTAAATGAACAGGTGTTTTAAAGCTAAGTTTGGCTCCAAACCAACCACCAATGATAAAGAAAACAGCCATAATTAAAGCATAATAAATAAGTAGATTTCTGTAGGTAACATCATTTTCTACCACATTAAAAGTACCTGTTTGATAATAACTGTAAAAAGCTAATATGCCTATAGGAGGGAGCATTAATGCTAGAGAAACACCTTGAGCTTGGTATTGATCTAGATTTAAAAAATAAATTAAAGCAGGGATAATAATGATTCCACCTCCAATCCCAATATATCCACTTGCTATTCCAGCAGATAGACCAATTAATGAAAGGGTTATAAAAGTATTAATATCCATATGATTAAATTAAAAATCTAATGATAAAGATAATTGTTTAATTGAAGGCATTAAAATTTGATCGTCTATTCCATAGCCCCAATCTAAACGAATGTAATAACCAAAAATTCTAGATCTAATACCAAAACCGTAGCTGTAAATAATAGGTTCTTTTTGACTTTTTAAATTAATTGTATAGTTATGCCCATTTATTACGGAACTATTAAAAGAATTTTCTGTTGAGTAAGGAGTTTTACCTGTCCACGCAGATCCTATATCACTAAATCCAATGACCATAAAATTCTCTAAAAAATCAGAGCTTAATGGTTTTTTTGAAAAATAACTAAAAAGAGGAACTCTTAATTCATTACTAATAGCAACAAACGAATTTCCATTTCTTGCATTCTGATAAAATCCTCTAATTGGGGTGGCAATTGTTTGAAATTGGAAATTAATATCTGGATCAGGTACAATAGTTGGATCAAATTGTGCCCATAGATATCCGTCTACTCCGCCTAAATAATAAAGTAATTTTTGAGATCCTATTGATGTACTAGCTGCTAACCTTGAAGCAAAAACAATATTCCTATGAATTTTTTGATAGTTTCTTAAATCAAGACCAAATACAAAAAAATCTGTTTGAGGTTTAAAAAACTCATTATAACCTTCGGCCCACGTTTTGAACTTAAATCCATTATTAATATTTAGTGCTATAGGTCTGGTAGCGTCATAAACATATTCTAGTAAACCCCCAAGAAGCATAAAATTTTCATTTGGAACAGAAAGAGTAGTCGGAGAATTGCTTAGAGTAACTACTTTATCCATTCTTAAATTTGAAGTAAATCGAAGGCTACTTACTTCACTAAAAGGAAACGAAAATTGATGTTTAAAGTCATTGACAATAGTCTTTATAATGATATTATCACTATATAAATCTTCAAATGATTGCCTTGATATTTGGAATTTATTATCTAACCTATTTTTTAAGTTTTCATAAATTGCAATGAGTCCAATGTTATTTAGCTGTACAGGACCTTTAAGACCACCACTTATTTTATAATCTTCAAAAACATCTTTAGCTTGGATCATTGTAAATCCGTCAAAACCAGCGTTTTTAAAGCCTGAACTGCTATATCTTTGGTAAGCTTGGTTATTAAAAGTTGGATTTAGTTGTAAGATAAACTCACCAATTGTGAAGTTGACATTGTATATTTTTTGTTTAGGAAATTTAACATCAGACTTTATTTCATTCTCTTTTTTGGAAATTAATTTTTTGGAAATTAATTTTTTCTCGTCTTCAAACTTATAATTATAAATATCAATTTTGTCTTTTTCAATATTATTTTGATTAGTTTTTTTTATTTCTGTTTTTTTACTTGCTATATTCTTAAAATAAGTTTCTGAAAAAGTATTTTCAAAAATCACAGAATTATTTTTATCCCCTATATAGAAATCATATTCATTATTTAATCTGTACAATAGTCCATATTGCTTTAAGTTTCGACTGAAATTTATTTCAAGTATGTTCCTTTTAAAATTAGAAAGTTGTTGACTACTGCTAGTATAACGATAGTGAATCATTGTATCAATATGGCTAATAGTACTGTCAATAATTGTTTGATAATGATTGAAAATTCCATTTTTATCACTTAAGTAATGATAATTTTTATTTTCAACTGGCTGAGGTTGTCTTTCATCAATCTCATTACTATTTGTTAAAGAAATTATTTTATTATTGGAAGTCTTAAGCTTAAATAAATCAAAATCTTTGTCTAGGATATTAGTTCCCAATGTTTTATTGTTTCTGTTTGAGCTAAAAATTATTTCATCAGAACTTGGGAAGTATTTTGGCTCTAAATCATCGAAAATATCATTTGTTAATTGTTTGTGACTATTTCCCAGAACAGTATATTCAAATAAATCGGTATAACTATCCTTAACTGCTGATAAAATCATTCTATTACCTTTGCTATTGTAGGAAGCGCTTAGAATTTTTTCAAACCCCATGACCTCTTTATAATTCTTCTTTTTTAATTTTGTATCATAAAGATTTAGCCAAACCCCACCTTTTTTTTCTTCAAAAATTGCTAGAAAATTTCCTTTTGGATGCCAGTCAATGATTGGGTGAGATATATCCGGAATCCGATTAAGTTTATGATCTCCTTTAATAACAGTTGCTATTTTCTTTTCTTTTATATCAAATATTTTCACTTTATATTGACCCAAATAATGTTCTACAAAAGCTATTTTAGATCCATCAGGGCTCACTTTTAAATTTCTTAAGATTCTATCTTTTTTAGATTTTATAGCTATCTTATTTTCATTTGGGGACATAGTATTCTTTTGGTCATTTAAATATTGTATTTTATAATGGTCAGTAAAGTCTTTTTGAATCATTTCAGATGTTATTCCTAAAACATAAATAAAACCACTTTCTACACTTTTACTTACTTTCATCATATACATGAGGTTTGGAATCATATTTCTTCCAAAAATTTCATCAACGTATCTCCATAGCCCATGACCATACAAGACAGATTCATCAGTTGATAATGACTGAAAATGTTTAATTTTTTTACTAAGAATCAAGTCCTTTAATTGGGAATCAAGTCTAGTATTCCAATCAATAGATAAGTAATCAATTAGTCCATCTTTAAACCAAAGTGGAAGGTTAATAAATGTGGTGTTTTTTACTGTTTGTTTCCAATCGGTTCCATATAATATTTTATTCACTAAAATTTCAGAAATTCCTCTTTTTATTTGATTTATAAAGTCACTATGATTGCCATTAAAGTATAAAAATATTTTTTCTCCATCAATGTTAGAAGTTCCACCTATATTAGAAGTAATATCATTATTTAGTCCAATATTACTTTGTCTAAATTTACTTTGAGAATTGAATACTATTAAATGAATTTTTTCTTCTACAGTAAAGTCTAGAAACTTTTCTAATTCTAATTGAAATTCATAAGCAACTTTGGAGGCAAATTGAGCATGATCTTCTCCTCCCTTTGTGAAATAAACTTTTGATCTTTGAAAATCATAAGATTGCCAGTAAAAAGAATTATACTGAACTCTATTTTGCCCAAAAGGGATATTGGACCCTGTATAGTACTGAGAAAAAATGGGATAACAACTTATTAAATATGATATGACTAAAAACTTTCTCAATTTTTTTCATTTCAAAGATAGCTAATTTCATGCCATACTTTAAATTTGAATTTCCAAAGTTTAAAAATGATAAAAGTCAAAAAATTCACTTTCAACCCTTTTTCTGAAAACACTTTTATAATCTCTAATAAATCATGCAAAGCCGTAATTATAGACCCTGGATGTTATTATAAGGGAGAGCAAAAAGAACTAGATGATTATATTTTAAAAAATAAATTAGAAATTCAATGTGTTTTACATACTCACAGTCATTTAGATCATATGTTTGGAACTGCACATATTGTAGAAAAATACGACGTAAAACTTTGGATTCACAGAGAGGATAAAATAACCTATAATTCTTTTGAAAAAGTTTGTGAATTATATGGTATTCCTATTTATAAAAGTTCCATCCAAACCCCATCTTTTTTCGAAATACAAAAACCTTTTGAAGTGGATGATATGATATTCCAGATTTTATTTGTACCAGGTCATTCTCCTGGTCATGTTGCTTTTTACAATAAAGAAAACAACTTCGTTATTAATGGAGATTGTTTATTTGAAAATAGCATTGGGAGAACGGACTTGCCTGGTGGTAACCATGCTCAACTGATTTCTTCAATAAAAGACAAGTTACTTAAACTTCCAGATGACACTTTAGTCTATACTGGGCATGGTAACAACACGACAATAGGAGCGGAGAAAAGAGGCAACCCTTTTCTCCAATAGAAATTACTTTATAATTAATTTTTTAGTTTTTCTATTTCCATTTTCAATTAAGGATATGAGATAAACTCCTCTACTGATGGAGTTAATATTGATTGACT
>CENJ01018493.1_pt1 | contig 20148 bp, 25 predicted proteins | sample 356161 | NCBI WGS metagenome assembly CENJ01 (sample SAMEA2619531, study PRJEB7988) | marine metagenome | biome: marine biome (ENVO:00000447); feature: surface water layer (ENVO:00002042); material: "saline water (ENVO:00002010), including plankton (ENVO:xxxxxxxx)" | depth 5 m
TTGCTTGACTTAATGCAGTATAGAACCCCTTACGTAAACCTTCCTTAGTTTTTCCTTGTGCAGTATTGGTACTAATACTGATTAAGTAGTCTTTTATTGCTTGATATTGTTCAGATAATTCTTCTATTTCAGAATCTAAATCATTTAACTCATTTTGCTTTAAACGAAGTTGCTCATTAAGATTTGAAAAATTCAGTTTAGGATGCTTTGATAGACCCTTTTTATTACGTTCAGTGAGCTCTCCTCCAGTTTCAATTTCTTTAATAATCGCCTCTAATTCTGAAAGGTAATACCATCTAAAATAATCTCTAAAGTACTGGTCTTTGAATGTTAATGGTAATAACGCATCTTCTTTACCATGGTTGTCATCATCCGTACTATCATCAGTTTTAGCATTCAGACTGATGACTTCTGCCACTGCATATGCTTTTGCAAAATCTATTAATGCCTGTTTTTCTTGTAACTTAGGAGAATATGTTGATAATAATCTTTTCAAATCATGATCAAGCTCTTTTTTATTATATTTAAATAAATAATAAGCCTCAACACACCATAATGCTATTTGTAATCCAATAAAATGAGTTTGTGTGCTGCCTCGATCAATATATCCCATACTATTTTGACTTTGAGCAGCAAAAGTACCACCAGCAACCGCTGATAAATAAACACCGATATAGCAGCCTAAATTAAATAGAAAATCTTCCTGATTTGGAACCATATCAACATAAAAGTCTGGCATTGCATGAATACTGTTAATTATTTTCGCTTTATTACTCATATTTATATGATATCACTCCAATCTTAAGAAAATATTAAGTAAAGCAATTTAATGATATATTTTACGATCTATGCTAAAACTAAAGTTATGAGCAAAGATTCAAGCCAACAAACCCATTTTGGATTCCAATCTATCCAATTCGAACAGAAGCAAGATAAAGTGAATGATGTCTTTCACACAGTTGCCTCAAAATATGATTTAATGAATGATTTAATGTCATGTGGACTACATCGCTTTTGGAAAGATTATGCAGTAAATTCAATGTGTTTACATAAAAATGACCATGTTCTTGATCTCGCTGGTGGTACCGCTGACTTGTCAAATAGAATTCTAAAAAAACTAGCCCATTCATCTCAATTGTGTTTAGCTGATTACAATCACTCTATGCTCAAGATTGGTCGTAAAAACCTTCACAATGCAGGCTATCTTAGCCCTGTTGTTGTTGCTGATGGTCACTCACTGCCTTTTCCTGAGGGATGCTTCGATCATATTATTGTTGGTTTTGGCTTAAGAAATATGGCCGATCAATGCAAAGCGCTAGAAAGTATGTACAAAACACTGAAAAATAATGGAAAATTAACGGTACTTGAGTTTACAACGCCAACAAACCCTTTATTTGAAAAGATTTATGATTGGTATTCATTTAATCTCATACCACAAATTGGTGCATGGATCACAGCCTCAAAAGAAAGTTATGAATACCTGGTAGAATCGATTAGAATGCATCCGAAAGCACCAGAATTACAACATATGTTTGAGAATGTTGGGTTCTCAAAATGTTCTTATGAATACCTCTCTCAAGGTATTGTTGCTATTCATCAAGGAGTGAAACAATGATATTTTCAGATATTCTATCTCACTGGATTAACGCCTTATCACCTCAGTTCGATTTTTCCAAGTTAAATGGTAAACTCATTGAGTTTAAAATGCTTGATCTGAATCTTTCTAAACAGTTTTTGATTAATGGACAAAGAATAGAATTTTCTCAGATCCCTGATCGTACACCTGACTTAATTATCTCTGGTGATATATATACATTATGGCAATTCATGGGGGGTAACGATCGCGCTGCGGTTACTATTGAAGGAGATTTAAAACTTGCAGTTGAACTACAGAAGATCATACAAGAAAGTCATATTGATTGGGCAGAGTGGCTATATCAACTCACCGGAGACTTTCCCAATCAACTATTCAAAAGCTGCCAATTTAACTCGTCAAAAGATGAAGATCTAGCAGCAAAAAACTTTGAACTTGAACAAAGAATAAAAATCCTAGAAGAAAAAATACAATCACTCTTAGATGATAGAGAATAATTATGGCTTTTTTTCGTCTCATTCGTATTTTTAGTATTATTCTCTACTACGGGATCGATCAGCTGGTATTTCGTCGATTTGCCCTATCACGGCTCTGTTTTATTCGTCTAAATAAAGATAATAGAGCTAAAAGATTATCGAAAGCTCTCATTAAACTCGGTCCTCTATTCATTAAATTTGGTCAAATACTCTCTACTCGAAGAGATTTGCTCGCTCCAGATATTGCTCATGAACTCTCAAAGTTACAAGACAATGTAGCCCCCTACGGATTTGAGATTGTTCTTAAACAAATTGAAAAGGGTTATCGCTGTCCACCACAACATATTTTTTCTCATATTGAAAAAGAGCCACTTGGTTCTGCCTCTATTGCTCAAGTACATGGTGGTCAATTATTAAATGGTGAACCTATTGTCATTAAATTATTGAGACCAAATATTAAAAAGAAAGTAAAAAGAGACATCAACTTACTGTACCTATTAGCAAAATGCTTTATGATACTACAACCTCATCTCAAAAGACTCCACCCTATCGCTGTCGTCAATGAGATCAAACACACATTAGATCTAGAATTAGACTTGTCGAACGAAGCTGCTAATGGTTCTCAGCTTCGAAAAAACTTTCAAATTTCAACAAAATTGTACGTGCCTAAAATGCATTGGGATCTGGTTAGAAATGACATTATTGTCATGGAGCGCATTTATGGTATTCCAATAAAACATATTGAACAAATGAAAGCTCAAAATGTGAATTTGGAGAAGTTAGCACGCTTTGGTACCGAAATATTCTTACAACAAGTGTTTGAAGATAATTTCTTTCACGCAGATATGCACCCAGGCAACCTATTTGTCAATGTTTCTGACCCTAACCACCCAGTCTATGAAGGGGTTGATTTTGGTATTTGTGCCACCTTATCTCCATCTGACCAGAAATATATTGCACTTAATCTAGTGGCATTCTTCCAACAAGATTATATGAAAATTGCTCAATTACACATTGACTCTGGTTGGGTTCCTCATCATACCGATGCGCACAAATTTGCTGCGCATATTCGTAATGTTTGTGAACCTATCATTAACCGTCCACTAAAGGAAATTTCCTTTGGAAGATTAATGGATGGCCTCATACGCACCGCACGATCTTTCAAAATGGAAGTTCAACCTCAACTACTTTTATTACAAAAAACCATTTTTAATATTGAGGGATTAGGAAGAGACCTATACCCTGATCTTAATCTTTGGGATCAAGCAAAACCGTTCCTCGAAAATTGGGTTAAAAAACAAAATCATCCTATAAAAAAACTTGAACAGCTAAATCGTTTACTTGAAAATCAATATAAAGATAACCAACCAAGCCATAAAACACAGCCGCCACATAGACCCAATCATACTCTTAAAAAAATCAGTATATTGACTATTTTCATCGGAGGCTTTAGTCTTTATTACACTGAGTTCTTTAATCCATGGATCGGAGGAATAATGGTAATTCAATTGATTGGTTTATGGCTTACTTAATTACTTTTTTTTTATTAATTTTAAATTCCACCGTTTCTTACGCTCAGTTTATTGATTTAAATCAGGCCATCGCCATTGCAATTCAAAAAAATCCGACCTTAAGAGATGCTAAACTGGATAGAACTTCTCAAAAATTTTCACTCAAGGTCACTCGCTATGCCTATCAACCAAATTACTTCATTTCTGGACAATCTAACATTGTTGATGAAAACCTATATGATATTAATGAACGTACATTGTTAGAAAACCTAGAGGATTCTTCTGAAGTCTCCCCTTCTGTTGCCTATAAATCAATGATGGGGACTGAGCTTAAACTACATTCATCAATATCGACAAAAGAAGGGTTTGTACCTTCAATTGAAATAAGACAGCCTCTGTTGCGAGGCTTTAGCCCAACAGTCAACGCCATCCCAATCAACAATGCTATAGATCAAGAAGAAATCAATCAAATTGCCTATCGAGCGACCATTGCAAACGTACTATCAGAAACAATTATTGCATATCTTGAGGTCAGTGAATCCGATAGACTGATCAATTCGGCACTAAGAAGCATTAAACTCAGTCGCATTGAAGTCAAAAAATCGCTCATTAAGTTCTCGCGGGGATTAGAATCTCAAAAGGCATTAGATACCAGTCGCGTTTCCTTAGACCAATCCTTAAGTAACCTGTCAGACACAAAATCTACTAGACAAACCAAAATCAATCAGTTGAAGGATTTATTAAATATCGATGTCAACTCACCAATTGAAGTTCAAGATGTGAGTGAACAACTTAAAGCCCTATATCCTATCCCAGATGAATCAATAGCGACTAAGGCCATTCTTAGAAACAACCCAGAATACCAACAATTACTTTTACAACACCAACAAACTAAACGAGCCGTCATCAAAGCAAAAGACGATCAAAAATGGGATTTAAACGTTTCATCTGTAACAGATCTCATTAACCCAAAAAAATCAACGGTTGGATTACACTTATCGATTCCAATTGGTGACTTAAATAGAAAAAAATCTCTCATCGATGCGAATGTGAATGTACGTAAATCTGACCAAGTCATTCAAGCAAAAGAAAGAAGCCTTATCAATCAAGTACATGATACCATTAAATCTGTATCTTATGATTTGGTCACTTTATCCAACCTCCAAAGAGAATTATCACGGCGTGATGCTCTCATCAAAGCATTACAACTACGCTTAAATAACGATCAAATCAGTCTTTTTGATATGAATCGAGAAATTGCCGAAAGAGAAGAAACAGCAGACCACTACTCATCGACTTTAATAGCATATTTAAGTAAAATGGTGATATTGTATAAAGATATGGGGCTCACCCTAGGACAATGGCATGTTAAAGTTTAACATTTTATTCATCATTAGTTGCCTTCTTTTGATCACCGGTTGTAAAAAAGAAGAACATACATCGAAATCCACTGAAATTAAGGTGGTTTCAAAATCTATTACAGAAGGTATTAGCCATATTGGTATTGTCGAACCAATCCATTCAGCGGTAATCATCAGCCCCTCTAATGGTTTTGTAACGGATTTAAAAACAGATTTTGGCCAATATGTCAAAAAAGGATCACCCTTAGTTTCTATTTCAGATAATGAATTAGTCAATGAGCTTTTTTCATCAGTCAGTGAATATCTTCTCAATCAAAAAGCATATTCAGATGCTAAAAATACATTAGAGGATAAACAATCACTGCTTGAAGCTGGTGTTTTAGCTAAAATTGATGTGAATAATGCAGAACTTGACTTTCAAAGAGCTAAAATTGCCCTTCTAAAATCAGAATTTCATTTACAAAACATTAGTAAAAAACTCAATCAGACATCAACGCCATTTAAATCATTCTCTCTTGATGATTTAAGCACTTTTTATGAAAAAATTGATGATCAAGCCTCTGTCACTATCAATGCACCAAATGAGGGTTATTTCATACCAGCAAACATCATCTCATTAGATGAACAAATCAAACCTATTTCGATTGGTTCAAAAGTTGAATCTGGTATTGCTATTGGTGCTATTGCTGATCTTAAACATATTAAAATCACCATTCAAGTCAACGAATTTGAGATTAACCAGATCACCGTAAATATGCCTGTAGAAATTGCTTCTGTGGCAAATCCAAATAAAAAAATATCAGGTCGTGTTGATGCAATTGATTTATTTAGATTTAAAACAAGATTAGATGAGCCCACAGTCTACCCAGTGACAATATACGCTGAAACAGATGAAATTATTAATGCGGGTACTCGATGGAAGGTATCCATTAACGCATCAGAAAAGAAAGTCATATTGATTCCTATTGATGCTGTATATGATGTTTATACATCTCCCTATGTGATACTCAAAAATGGTACTAAACAAATGATCACTATTGGAAAAACACACTTTAATGGTGTTGAGGTGATTGCAGGGCTCCAGGAAGGTGATATAATACTTAAATCGACAAAATAGGAAAAAAATGATCGAATTAAAAAACTTATGCAAATCTTATAAAGTGCATCAACGAGTAGAAAATATCCTAAATCATGTCAATTTGTCTATTGATCGCGGCGAACGTATTGCATTACTTGGTCCCTCTGGTGCAGGTAAAACCACATTGATGAATATTCTCGGACTGTTAGATACACAAACTTCTGGACAATATTGGCTTGAAGGCATCTCGACCAATCAATATAATCAACGATCACTCGCCAAAGTTAGAAATAATAAGATCGGATTTATTTTTCAGCAATACCATTTACTACCCGCTTTTTCAATTGAAATGAATATTCAGCTACCCTGGCGCTATGGAAAAAAAACACATCTAGATCACTACCATCAACTTATTGATAACCTTGGATTAAAGTCATTATTAAATAAAAAACCTGATCAACTTTCTGGTGGACAACAACAAAGGGTCGCTATCGCACGAGCAATGATTAATAAGCCAGAACTTATTCTGGCAGATGAGCCTACAGGAGCACTTGATTTTGCTACGGGTGAACAAGTGATGTCCGTATTGGAAAATCAGCCCCAAAAAACAACCGTCATTATTATTACCCATAATGAAAAAATCGCACAACGATGCAATAGAACTATTAAAATCATGGATGGTGAAGTACTCTCATGATACAAGAAGCGCTAGGTAATATTCGACTACATTTTCTTCGAACTCTGTTCGCTATTTTTGGCGTAACGATTGGTACTGCAGCCTTCGTGGCCCTAACTAATTTAGGGATGATTTTTCAAAAAGTATTAGATGATCAATTTAGTCACCTAGGAACAAATATTCACTACTTCAACCTCAATTATCAAAACAATAGCACTAATATTCAACTTGATGATTTACTCAAAATTCAAAATCAACAAGTCAAATCGATTACTCCTCTTGCAACAAAACATAGCTATTACAGACTACCAAACGAAAAAAAAGTTAATTTATCAGTGATTGGAATTATCCCTGAAAAAAGAAATGTGCTGAATTATCAGCTTCTTTCCGGTAGAGACTTTATTCCAACTGATACCAATACCTGTTTGATTAGTGAATCTTTAATACAACAATTCTCAAAGAATAATGTCCCGCTAAAGATTGGTGATGATATCCCAATTGATGATCATTTCTACACCATTATTGGCATTACAAAAACCCAAGCTGAAGGATTTCAAGGTTATTTTATAGGCAACCCTAATAGACAAATAGTAGTACCCATTTCAAACTCATTAAGTACACTTTATGGAATTAATATTGACCGACTCATAGTTGAATTTAGTAGTAGAGATCATTTAGAAGACAAAACAGCACTCCTCAAAAAACAACTTAAAGATATATCACCTAGTTTAGATATTTATGTGCAAAGCTTAAATGATATTTATGCCGCTTCTCAAGGTATTGCAAGCTCTTTCAATTTATTTCTACTCATGATTGGTATTATTTCATTGTTAGTGGGTGGAATTGGTATTATGAATATTATGTATATTGCTGTAATGGAAAGACGGAAAGAAATTGGACTTCGTATGGCCATAGGTGCCCAACCACATAATATATTACTTTTGTTTTTATGTGAATCAATCCTCATTTGTTTGATTGGAGGACTTATTGGTATTGTATTATCGATTCCTTTTACAATGATATTTTGTAATCTAGTTCATCAAAAATTCTATTTATTCTTCACACCCATGATTATTGGTGTGATGATTCCTTTTTTAATTGGTTTATTTTTTGGTGCCTATCCAGCATGGAAAGCCTCAAAACTACACCCAGTAAAAGCATTAAGTGATATTTAGTAAGGAGTTTATATGCAGCATAGTGATGAAAAAAATCGAATGGACCTTCAATACCGTGAAGAAAAAGACACATTAGGCAGTGTTAAGGTACCTGCTGATGCCTATTATGGCGCACAAACCACACGATCTCTAAAGTATTTTAATATCGGTCATGATAAGATGCCTATTAATTTTATTAAAACCTATGCCAGTCTCAAAATTGCTGCTGCAAAAGCAAATTGTGATGCCAAAAAAATCACTGAAAAAGAAATGAATTTAATCATACAAGCGGCTCAAGAAATTATAGATGGTCAACATAATGATCAATTTCCACTCAGTATATGGCAAACAGGGAGTGGTACTCAAACGAATATGAATGTGAATGAAGTCATTGCCAATCGTGCCAACGAAATCAGTGGTCAAGCTAAAGGCTCAAAGTCTCCGATCTCACCAAATGATCATGTTAATCTCTCTCAATCTACAAACGATTCTTTTCCAACTGCGATACACATTTGTGCCTATCAACAAACAACTAATGAGCTCCTTCCAGCATTACAAAAACTGATTGATTGTTTTGCGAATAAGGCTAAATCTTTTAAAGACATCATCAAGATTGGTAGAACACACTTACAAGATGCGACCCCACTGACCCTTCAGCAAGAGTTTTCTGGTTTCGTTGCCTTATTAGAACGTTGTCAAAAACGTATCATTCACGCCTTAGATGGGTTACTAGAACTTGCAATTGGTGGGACTGCTGTAGGGACTGGTATTAACGCTCCAGAAGATTTCAGTCAAATTGTCTGTCAACACTTAGAAAACATGTTAAATATACCATTTCGACCTCATCCTAACAAATTTGCCGCACTATCATCACATGACGAAATAGTACACTTAGCTGGTGCTTTAGATAATTTAGCCGGCGCTCTTTTAAAAATTGCCAATGATATTAGATGGATGAGTTCAGGACCTCGATGTGGAATTAACGAGTTAGATCTGCCACAGAATGAACCAGGATCCTCAATCATGCCTGGGAAAGTGAATCCAACTCAGTGTGAAGCCATGACAATGGTTGCCGTTCAAGTGAAATCATATTGCCACGCCATTTCATTTGCCGGTTCTCAAGGTAATTTCCAACTCAATGTTTATAAACCTCTTTTTATACATAACATGTATCAATCATTACGTTTATTAACAGACAGTATGCTCAGTTTTGGAGATTTTTGTATTGAGGGTATTGAACCTAACATCAAAAGAATTGATCAATTAATGACTCAATCACTCATGTTAGTCACGGCACTGACACCGAAAATAGGATATTATAAAGCTGCAGAAATTGCACAGCATGCCCTAAAACATCATCAAACATTAAAAGCATCATGCTTAGAGCTTGGCTATTTAGACGAGCAGACATTTGATGAAATCGTTGATCCCAAGAAGATGGTCTAGATTAACAATGATGTTCTAACATCCAGATCGCTTTACCATAATGTTCTAATCGATCAGTAAAGTGATCAACTAGCACATCATCATGTGAAGCAATATGAATACAATCCTGACCATGTTTTTCTAGTATTTTCATATTATCAACTAACTGACGTAAATGATGATCCTTTGGCTTGATATCATGAATTCTACTCAACTTGATAACGGTACTCATGCGACTATCCACTATCAGCTGAATTGCTCTCATACGCTCTGCTAATTCATCGTCAAACTCAATGAGTTTCTCGTATAAATCACCCAGGAAATGATGTACAGGGATAAAATCTTTACCAGTGTAGTTCCAATGAACATATTGTACATTAGAAGATAATAACTGACTTGATGATAAATGCTCTATTAAAACATGTTCAAAATTCAATTGTTTTTTTTCATTTAATTTAATCATTTTTATTCCCTTACCTTATAATTATTTATTATAGCATATCTATTATAAGATATTGACATCTCCTTGTTTTTTCAATTAATATAAAATTATGTTAGACCATGTCATTCTCTCTAGAATACAATTTGCATTCACAATCACTTTTCATATACTCTTTCCCGCTTTTAGCATAGGCCTAGCCTCATTTATTGCATTAATGGAAGGTCTATGGCTAAAAACCAAAAAGATGATTTATTACGATATATGCAGATTTTTCACTAAAATATTCGCATTAACATTTGGGGTTGGTGTTGTTTCAGGCATCGTAATGGAATTTCAGGTTGGTACAAACTGGAGTGGTTTAAGCCATACTGCTGGAGATATACTTGGCGCTTTATTTACCTATGAAGTGATGAGTGCATTTTTTATAGAAGCAGGTTTCCTCGGTGTGATGCTATTTGGATGGAATAAAGTCTCAAAGAGACTTCATTTTACAGCAACATGTCTTGTTGCTGTTGGAGTAATCATCTCTGCTTTCCTCATTTTAATTGCAAATACATGGATGCAACATCCTGTAGGATTTATCTATGAAAACGGCAATTTCACCCCTGACAATTGGCTATTAATACTCTCTAACCCTATGTTATATCCTAGATTCTTCCATATGGTTTTATCAGCTTATCTTGCAACAGGTTGTGTTATTTGTGCGATTAGTGGCTACTATCTACTGATTAAAAAACACGATCATTTTGCAAAGAAGGTATTTAAATTTGGTGTCATTGGAATGGCTATTCTTGCGCCAACACAACTCATAGTTGGAGATTTGGTTGGACTCGATGTACATCATTACCAGCCTATTAAATCTGCAGCCATCGAAGGTGTGTGGAATACATCTAAAGAAGTTCCCTATTTAATATTTGCAATCCCAGATCAAAAAGCAGAGAAAAACTATTATGAGATTGGTATTCCTTACGCTGCCAGTTTAATTAATACACATACATTTGATGGTGAGCTCATCGGTCTCAAATCTGTTTCAAAAGATGATAGACCAAATGTTGCTATGGTATTTTTCAGCTTCAGAATCATGCTCTATTTAGGTGGTTTAATGATTTTAGTAAGCCTTCTTAGCGCCTACCTTTTGTACAGAGATAAACTATATGATTACCCATTACTATATAAACTGTGGATTCTTATCGCTCCTGCTGGTTTTGTTGCAATGGAATGCGGATGGTTCACAGCTGAATCAGGAAGACAGCCATGGGTAGTATATGAATATCTCAGAACAAATCTTGCAGCTTCAAATGTGAATCGGTATCAAGTAATGGCCTCCTTTATTGTCATTTTTATGGTCTATGTCATTATTTTTGGTTTTTTCTATTTCAAATATCTATTCAAAACAATTAAAAAGGGACCAAAAAGATTTACAGATAAAGAAATTAATTATCCATTTGGATATTTACAATCAAATAGTGAGGAAACGAAACAATGACTCATCTTGATTTCATATTACCTATCATATGGTACTGTATCATCGGAGCAGGCATTCTAATGTACGTCATTCTAGACGGATTTACTCAAGGTGTTGGAATTTTGATGCCCTTTGCACACAATATGCATGAACGAAATATGATGATGAGTGTCATTCTACCGACATGGGATGGGAATCAAACTTGGCTAGTGTTTGGGACAGCTGCATTATATGGTGCATTTCCTGCAGCATTTGCGACCCTCATGCCCTTAGTTTATTTGCCGATTATGACGATGGTTATTGCGATATTATTTAGAGGTGTTGCATTTGAATATAGAATGAAAAGCACAGAAAAAGCACACATATGGGACAGAGTGATATTTATTAGCTCTTTTCTAGTTGCATTTATGCAAGGTAATATTCTCGGCGCATTTGTAGAAGGCTTTCATCATGAGGAACTGTTAAAAAATTATTTTGCATGGCATTCACCATTTTCATACCTAACAGGTATGGGAGTGGTTTTTGGATATGCTCTTTTAGGGGCCACTCGAATCATACTTAAACTAGATGGTCCTTTGCAATATTATATGTATAAAGTAGCCAAAATCTGTCTGATTCTAGTGTCTTTTTTCATGGTTAGCGTCAGTCTTGCAACCCCATTTGTACATCCTGAAGTATTTAACTTTTGGTTTGATATCAAAAAAATTCCAGCACTAGCCATTCTACCAATCACAACAGGTATTTTATTTTTATGGTGCTGGCACGAATTAAATTCCCAAAACAATGACAAATTACCCTATATATTAAGTTATTTAATGTTTATATGTGGTTATATTGGGCTAGGTTTAAGTACATTCCCCTACTTAGTACCCAGAACAATGGATATATGGCAAGCCGCATCACCAACGAGTACCCTTATTTTCATGACCCCAGGCGCACTTATTATGCTTCCATGCATTATGGCCTACACGTATTATGCTTATAAAATATTTAAAGGAAAAGTTCACGATCCAATCAGCTACTAGAAAATCAATAATATGGTTTTTTTTACTATATATTTTAGGAATTATCCTACTATATTTTTCACATCAAGTCATGAAAAAAATAATTGATGGACTAATAGTTTTAATGCAGTACTTATTCAGCTGATTCTTCTTCAGTATCTTCTTGAGTAGTGACACAATCAACTAACTGAACAATCGCCATAGGGGCACTATCACCACTTCTAAAACCACATTTGAGTACTCGTAAGTAACCACCTGGTCGATCTTTAGCTAATGGACCAATTTCTTCAAATAGCATCTTAGAAACTGATTTACTTCTCACTCGTTTAAAGACTAACTTTCTTCTTGCATCGTTATCTTCTTTAGCCAATGTAATTAAAGGCTCAACATAAGAACGTAACCCTTTTGCTTTTGCAAGTGTGGTTTTGATCACCTTGTTCTCAATTAGAGCCTGACAAAGGTTCTTAAACATCGCTTTTCTATGTGCAGAAGTTCTATTATAATGTTTCTTACCAGATCTATGTCTCATGATTAATCCCCATAACTTGAATTGTCTACGTCAGGTGCAACCCAATTTGGAATTGTCATTCCTAATGTTAACTCTTTATCAGCTAAAATCATCTTAATTTCATTCAAAGATTTTCGACCGAGATTGGGCACTTTGAGAAGATCAGATTCATGCTTACAAACGAGGTCACCAATATAATGTATATTTTCAGCTTTGAGACAATTGCCTGCACGAACAGGTAACTCAAGAACGTCTACAGATTGATACAAAATTGGGTTGACCGTATCTTCTTCTTTTACTTCCTCTTTTAGAGGCTGAGTTGTGATTTCAGCAAAGGCATGTAATTGATGCTGAAGAATTGTTGCAGCATACTTAATAGCCTCTTCAGCATTAATCGTACCATTAGTCTCAATTTCAAGAACGAGTTTATCAAGATCAGTTCTGTTCTCTACACGAGCATTTTTAACCTCATAAACGCATCTGAGTATGGGACTAAAAGAGGCTGAGATATTCATTATGCCAACTTTTTCTGATTGATCTTCTTCATTATTAGATGATGAATAGCCATAACCCATTTTTGCAATGAGTTGAGCCTTAAACTCCCTTTCACCAGTGATAGTCGCAATGTGATGATCTGGATTTACAATCTCAGCTTGGCCATTGACCAAGATATCCTTAGCAGTAATTTGACCTGGACCTTTAAAATCGATGGTCAGCGACAACTCTTTATTTTGAGGATTTCTAATAGAAACTCCTTTAAGATTCATTAAAATCACTTCTACATCTTCTTTAACTCCATCCATTGTGCTAAATTCATGAGAAACACCATCAATTTTGACCTCAGTGATTGCACAGCCTGGTAAGGAAGATAGTAAAATTCTTCTTAATGCCACACCAATTGTATGACCAAAACCACGTTCAAATGGTTCTAAATCAACAATTAAAGTATTTAATGATTTTTCTTTTGATGTGACTTTTTGGGGATAATATAAACTCTCCACCGAATATAAATTTATTTCGTCTGTCATAAAACTATCTCACTTTGAATATAATTCGATTACTAAATTAACCTTGAACATTTCAGAAAAGAATGCAGGATCGGCATGGGATAAAACAACACCTTCAAACTGATTTTCTTTTCTTTCAAGCCATGGAATTGGTTCTTTGTTAGAATATAGCTCTTTAGCATTTAACACTCTTTCGTGTCCTCTAAATTTTTCAATCACAGACACTGTATCTCCAACACTAATCATATATGATGGAATAGTAACCCGTGATCCATTAACCTGTATATGTCCATGACTAATCATTTGTCTTGCTTCCGCACGAGTGGATGCAAAACCTAGACGATATACAATATTATCGAGCCTAGATTCCAGGTTGATGATCATATTGTCACCAGTAGAACCTGACATTTTATCTGACTTTTTGTATAAATTTCTAAATTGTTTCTCAGACATTCTATAATAATATCTCATTGTCTGTTTCATGGTCAGCTGGTTAGAGTAATCTGATCCTCGTGATCGTCTTCCAACAGGTTTACCAGGCAATTGTTCATATTTACACTTTTTATCAATCGGCTTTACACCAGATTTTAGCTCAATGTCAGTGCCTACTCTTCGTGTTAAACCACATGCTCCTTTTCGATATTGACTCATATTAATCTAAACTCGCTTTTTCTTACGTCTTCTACAACCATTATGCGGTATACCAGTTAACTCGCTAATAGTTAGTATTTTTAACCCTGCAGATGCTAATCCTCTTGTTCCAGAATCCCTTGCATTACCACAGCCCTTGATTTTCACATGGACCTCTAACATTCCTAACTCTAGGGCTTTGTGAGCAGCTGTTCTAGCGGCTTCTTCACCGGCAAAAGCAGTTGCCTTTCTTGCGCCCTTTTGAGTACGACCACCACTTGAAAATGCAACAACATCACCATTAGGATTAGTAATTGTAACAATTGTATTGTTAAAAGTTGATTTTACAACTGCAATACCTACACTTGATACCTTACTTTTAGACTTAGACTTCGAGGAGCTAGTGACCCTATTCTTGTTACTTGATACATCTTTTGTCTGTGAATTCATAATCTATCCTCGTTTCTTTCCTTTACGGGTTCTCGCATTGGTTTTAGTTCTCTGTCCTCTAACAGGTAATCCTTTTCTATGTCGGATACCTCGATAACAACCAATATCAAGTAGACGTTTTTTATGCATATTGATTTCTCGTCTCAAATCACCTTCGACTAGAAAGGATGATACCATCTCACGAATTGAATCAATCATTTGATCATCTAATTCTGATAAAGGTTTTGACTCCTCAATCTTCAGTTTTTTACAAATCTCAGATGATAAACTTCGACCAATACCGTAGATACTAGTTAAAGCAATAACAGTGTGTTTTTTGGAAGGTAAAATTCTTCCAGCGATTACAATACTCATTTATCCTTGCCTTTGTTTGTGTTTAGGGTTCTTACAAATAATTCTGATACTACCATGTCTTTTAATCACTTGGCAGTTTCTACATATCTTTTTTACTGACGCTCTTACTTTCATAATAACTGTTTCATCTCAATAACTCTAGTTTTGCCTTTTTAGATTTGCCGGTCTGTTTGACCCCACTCATCTCTCTATATTTCATTGGCAACATGTGTGTTTGTAATTGACCAACAAAATCCATAAGTACAACAACTATGATCAACAAAGAAGTACCACCAAAATAAAATGGAACTTTCCATGCCGTAATTAAAAATTGTGGCACCAAAGACACAAATACCAAGTATATACTTCCGATTAACGTAAGTCTAGTCACTACGTTATTAATATACTTTGCAGTATTATTTCCTGGCCTTACGCCAGGTATTAAAGCACCATTTCGCTTTAAGTTATCCGCAACATCCTTGGTATCAAACATAATAGATGTATAAAAGAAACAAAAATAGATAATCGCTAGCGAAAACAAGAAAAGATACAGTGGTTGACCTGGAGAGATAGAATAGAGTAATTCACCTAGAATACCTGCTTTGGAGTGACCACCAAACCAGTTTAATAACGTTCCTGGAAACATAATAATCATTGATGCAAAGATTGGAGGAATAACACCTGCAATATTAATCTTCAACGGTAGTGATGAAGTCTGACCACCATACATTTTATTACCCATTTGACGCTTAGGGTAATTGATTGTAATTTTTCGCTGTGCTCTCTCCATAAACACAACAAACATTATTAGTGCAACAACAAATAATGATAAGGCTATTAATGTCATCGATGCCATTTGTCCTTGTCTAACTTGAGTCAGAAGCTGTCCAGTGGATTGTGGTAATCTTGACACAATGCCTAATACAATAAGTAAGGAAATACCATTACCAATTCCCTTTTCTGTCATCTGCTCACCCAACCAGATTAAAAACATAGTACCAGTGACCAGTGTTGCAACAGAAGTTACAAAAAATAGCACAGATGGGTCCACAACTAAATCCTGAGACATTAACCAGGTCGTTGTTGCACTACCTTGCAAACAAGAAATGACAACTGCCAGGTATCTTGTGTATTGGCTAATTTTCCTACGACCAGAATCACCTTCTTTCTTGAGCTGCATTAAATTTGGCATTGATGTTGATAATAATTGCATAATAATGGATGCAGAGATGTAAGGCATCACGCCAAGGGCAAAAATAGTTAAACGTGCAAAAGCGCCGCCTGAGAACATATTAAATAAACCAACAATGCCACCTTGATATTTTGAAAAATACTCAGATAGTTTTACATAATCAATTCCAGGTACAGGAATATGAGCACCAAGCCGAAAAATAGCTACGGCAAATAAAATAAATAAAATTCTATTTCTTATATCCTGATATGTATCTGGATCAATCACGCTACAACTTCCCCTTTAGCTTTCTGAATTAAAGCAAGAACACCTTTAGAAACTCTTATACCTTTTAATTTTAAAGGTTTGTCACAATGACAACGATGAGATTTAAATACTTTAACATGCTTGATATTGTCATTAATAAGATTCTTTAATTTTAAAAAAGTAATATCAATAATTTCTTTTTCATCCTCAACTGCATTCACAATCTCGTGAAGACGAAGTTCTGCTGTACAAAGACTGACTTGAGATGTAAATCCAAATTTTGGCAGTCTTCGGTGTAATGGCATTTGACCACCCTCAAAACCAATTTGTGGCATACCACCTGATCTTGATTTTTGACCTTTATGGCCTCTACCACATGTTTTACCCTTTTTACCCTGTCCTCGACCTACTCTGAGCGCAGAGGATCGTGCACCTTTTGAAGATTTAATTTCATTCAGCATCTTTACTCACCAATTTAACTAGATGTTGTACCTTATTAACCATTCCAATAATCTGCTCTTTTGCAAGCAGAGTCTTAGTTGATCCAATTTTTCTTAAACCTAAGCCTCTTACAGTAGCTCTTACTCTCTCGTTTTGGCCAATTACAGATTTGACTAATTGAATTGTAATCGTTTTTTCACTCATGAGGACTCACCTTCTTTAACTACACGCTTTGGCGCTAATTTAGATAAAATATTTACACCACGTTTTTGAGACATCATCTTAATTGTCTTTTGACGCTTCAAACCATCAAATGTTGCATTCACAACATTAATCGCTGTAGTTGAACCAATACATTTTGATAACACGTTCTCTACACCCATGACTTCAAATATCGCACGAGCTGCACCACCTGCAATGACACCTGTACCATCAGAAGCGGGTCTCATATATACACGACTTGCACCATGTCGACCTGTAATTGGGTGCTGAATTGTATTTCCTTTTAAAGGAACCTGGATCATCGACTTTTTAGCTTGATCTGTTGCCTTTTGAACTGCAACTGGGACTTCATCAGATTTACCAATACCAAATCCAACCTTTCCTTTACCATTACCAACGACAACAACAGCAGTAAAGCTAAAAATCCGTCCCCCTTCAACAACTTTAGAAGTACGATTGATTACAATTGTTTTTTCCATTAATTCGTATTGTCTTGATTCACTTTCTATTGCCATCGACTTATTCCACTCTTAAATTAAAATTCCGGATTCTTTAATACCATCAGCGACTGCTTTGACACGGCCATGATATAGAAAACCATTTCTGTTAAAGACAACACTTTTTTGATCCTTCATTTTTGACTTGATCCATTGTCCCATTTTCTCGCCCACTTTTTTTGCCTGAGCAATATTACCACTGTTTGTTAGCGTGATAGTTTGTAAGCACACACCATTTGCATCAATATATGATGCATAGATGTTCTTATTTGATCTAAATACGCAGACAGAGCTTTTATTACGAAGGTGATGATTTGCATTAAACTTACGTTTGACCCTATCTCGTTTCATTTGTTTTGTATCTTTTGATCTAAATTTAATCATTACTTTTTCTTCCCTTCTTTAAGGCTGATATGAGCTCCTTTAATTCGAACCCCTTTTCCTTTATATGGATCTGGACGTCTAAAGTCGCAAATATTAGCTACACATTGCCCCACCTTTTGCTTATCTACACCCTTGATTACAATTTCAGTCTGAGTAGGTACTTCAATAGTAATACCATCAGGTACTGAAAAAATAACTGGATGCGAAAAACCAAGTGATAAAACCAGCTTGGTGCCTTCTAGCTTTGCTCTATAACCAACGCCAACAATGGATAATTCCTGTTTAAATCCTTCTGTCACACCAATAAGGTTATTATTTACCAAGGATCTTTCAGTTCCGGACTGTGCATGCGCATTTTCGAAGCCTGATTTTGGTTTAAATGTGAGTCTATTTTCCTCTTGTACAATTTCAACCGATTCGTGAACTGATCTGGTGAGTTTTTGACCTGAATTTTCAAAAGTAATAGCTTGACCTTGAATACTATATTTAACAGAATCTGGTATTATAATTGGTTTTCTTGCGACTTTAGACATAATTTACTCCACCTGACAAATTACTTCACCACCAAGTCTAGATTTCTTGGCTTCAAAGTTAGTCATAACACCTTGGTTAGTTGATACAATAGAAATACCGCGATCGTCTAGAACAGATGGAATTGAATCACTGCTGAAGTATTTCCTTAAACTAGGCTTACTAATTCTAGTGATTTTATGAATAATTGGTTCATTAGCATAATACTTTAATGTAACTTCAATTGCTTTTACACCTTTTCTAACATCGTGCGTTGTATAATTTTTAAGATAGCCTTCATCAACTAAAACATCGAGAATTTTAGATTTAATTGAACTGTAAGGAGTAGTAACTGTTTGTTTCCTTGCTTTTAAACCGTTACGAATGACGGTCAACATATCAGCGATTGGGTCTTGTATACTCATAATTACCAACTATCCATTTTAATTCCAGGCATGTAGCCTAATGATACAACTTCACGTATACAGATTCTACATAATTCAAACTGTCTGTATACACCATGAACACGACCACATCTAGAACAACGTAACGAATGTCTGGATGGGCTTTCATCTCGTTTTCTTTTTTGTAGCTGTGCACTAATTTTCATCTTTTGATCGAGAGGAAGATTACTATCTTTCATTTGCTTACGCAACATCCCCCTTTTTTCAAATCCTTTGTCGATCAACGATTTTAATTGTTGATCACGTGCTTTCATTCTTGCTGTTGCCATAATCTTACCTCAATGGAAATCCGTATAATTTTAATAACATCAATGCTTCTTCATCTGATTTAGCTGTTGTCGTCACTGTCACATTCAGTCCAAACATCTTTTCAATGGTGTTAAAGTCAATTTCAGGGAAAACAAGGTGCTCTTTAATTCCGAAATTATAATTTCCACGTCCATCAAAAGCTTTGGCATTGAGTCCTCTAAAATCTCTAATAAAAGGCAAGACCATATTAACTAACTTAAATACAAAATCATGCATTCTTTTTCGTCGTAATGTCACTTTTACGCCTATTGGCCATCCATCACGAATTTTAAAACCAGCAATAGACTTTTTAGTAAATGTCTTTAGTGGGGCTTGTCCAGCAATTAGCTTCATTTCTTCAAATGCAATATCCACAATCTTTTTGTCATTCACTGCCTCACCTAAACCCATATTGAGAGTGACTTTTTCTAATTTTGGCACTTCCATAGGGTTTTTATAACCAAACTGTTTGGTCATTTCTGGGACTATCTTTGTTTGATAAAAATCTTCTTTGTCTTTCATAATTAAACTTCCAATATCTCTTTACCAGTCTTCTTATTGATACGTTTTTTTGTACCATCTTTCATTATTTTAATACCTACTTTAATAGGTGTATTCGTTTCATCCACAAGTACGACGTTTGATACATGGACAGGCGCTTCTTTTTTACGAACACCACCAGTCTCATTTGTGTTAGGATTTGCTTTAACAAAATGTGAAACTAAGTTAAGCCCTTCTACAATACATAAAGGGTAACGCATTTCTTTGACAATACCTGTCTTACCTTTAT
>CENJ01173116.1_pt1 | contig 20117 bp, 21 predicted proteins | sample 356161 | NCBI WGS metagenome assembly CENJ01 (sample SAMEA2619531, study PRJEB7988) | marine metagenome | biome: marine biome (ENVO:00000447); feature: surface water layer (ENVO:00002042); material: "saline water (ENVO:00002010), including plankton (ENVO:xxxxxxxx)" | depth 5 m
TAATAGCTCAATTGGCTTGATTTATGCACTGAAAAAAATTTTAAATAATAATAGATATATATTAAATTATTGAATTCTTTAATATTCATTAAAATTAAAATTTAAATTATTATGATAATTTTAGAAGCTGGAATTAACCATTTTGGTAGAACTACAGAAGCTAAAAAATTATTAAATTTTTTTCTCAACTCAAATTTTAATCATTTAACATTTATGATTCATACCTCTAAATTTTATGAGGATTTTAAAAATAAAATTGATTTTGAATTGAAAAATGAATTCTATGAAAAAGCACTTTATTTAGCTCATAAAAAAAAGAAAAAAATTGGCGTTGCAGTTTGTGACCCAGTAAGTTTTAAAAAATTTTCAAATATTAAATTTGACTTTTATAAACTTCTAAGCATCTCAATTAATAATAAAAAATTAATTAAAATGTTAAATGAAAAAAGAAGAGAAGTTTTTATATCTCTTGGCAAAGGAAGTGATCAAAAGATAAAAAAATGTATTGATTGTTTTTCTAATAAAAAGAAATTAAGATTAATATATACTTCAATGTCATATAATCCAGCTGATTTGAATTTACAAAGAATAAATGAACTTAAAAAAAAGTTTAATTTAAAGGTTGGATATGGACATCATTATACAAACATAAAACCTTTGATTCTTTCTAGAGTTTATAATCCATCATTTTGTTTTTTATATATTAAAAAAAGCCCCAAAAATAGTAAAAGAATTTTCCCAGATCATATTCACGCTTTTGAATTAGATAAACTTAAAAAATTAAGAGAAGATTTATTAGAAATAGATACAATCTACCAAAATAAAAAAACTAGTTTTAAAATTAAAATAAATGAAATCAAAAAAATTAAATACTAAAAACAAAATTCTTGTTCTTGGAGGATCAAAAGGAATTGGAAAGTCTATAAGTGATTTAGTAAAAAAAAACTACAAACAGGTAAAATCATTTTCCTCTAAAGATGTAGATACTTCAGATTTGTCATCAGTAAAAAAATTCGTCAAAAATAATAAATCAACAGACGTTATAGTTCTTAATAGTGGTGGACCTCCTAATTTAAAATTTGAAAAAATAAATGAAAAAATTTGGTATAAATATTTTAATCAATTATTTTTAGGTTTTACTTTAATTCTAAAAAATATAAAAATAAATAATAATGGTTATATTTTTTACATATCTTCATCTGTGATCAGGGAACCAGGAAGTTCATTATTAATATCATCATCGCTTAGAATTGCCTTTAATAGTTTGTTAAAATCTTTGAGTAAAGAATATTCAAAAAAAAATATTTCAGTTATAAGTATTGCTCCAGGACCCTTTAAAACAGGAAGAGTTAAGGAACTTATTCCAAACTTAAAAGAATTTGAAAAAAAATTACCCACAAAGAAAATAGGTGATCCACAAGAAATAGCTAAACTAGTAAATTTTATCATACAAAATAAGTTAAAATATTTGACAGGTACCACTATATATATGGATGGAAATACATTAAATACGTTAGTTTGATTTATCTTTACAGTTCAAAAGTTGAACGCTATAAGTGTTCAACTATTGAACAGTATGAATAACAACTTAGATCACTTTAATGTCCTGAGAAAGATAAGGGAAAATCCCAACTCATCGCAAAGGGAGTTAGCATCTAAACTTGGTTTTAGTTTAGGTAAACTTAACTATTGTTTGAAAGCTCTTAAAGATAAAGGTTTAATAAAAATTAGTAATTTTCAAAAAAATCCAAACAAATTTGGATATGCATATATTCTTACGCCTAAAGGAATAAGTACTAAGACCAAACTCACTCTAAATTTTATGAAAAGAAAAATGAATGAATATGATGAGTTAAAAAAAGAAATTAAAAATGAAAAAGGAAGTTATGTGGACAATAGTAAAAGTTGATAAAAGAAAAATTGATTTTTTAAAGAAAGAATTTAAAGAAAAACTTGGAAACGATGTTAAGTTTTACATGCCAAAACTAAGATTAAAAAAATTTTTTAAGAAAAAATTCTTTTTTAGAGAAAGCTTGATGCTAGGAGATTATTTGCTTTGCTTTCATAAAGATTTTTCTAAAAAATCGGTATTATCCTCATTAAAATATTGCAGAGGTTTAAAGTATTTTCTATATGATTTTTTACGTTCACAAAAAGAAATAGAAAATTTTGTGACCAAATGTAAAAAAAACGAAGATGAAGACGGCTTTATAAAACTAACTTTTTTTGAATTTAAAAATAAAGTTAAATACGAATTTATATCTGGTCCATTTACAAGCTTGATTTTTAGTATTTTAAAAGAAAATAATTTAAATATACAAGCAATTATAGGCAAGTATAAAGCAACAGTGTCTAAAGAAGGAAATTTATTTAGACCTGTACAATAATTAATAAATTTATGAAATGTAAAGAAATGTTCTTTTACGTGGTGCGGAGCTTTGTCTTAATATAAAATATGAAAGCAATTGTCACCGGAGGTATGGGTTTTATAGGTAGTCACCTAGTTGAACTATTACTAAAAAAAAATTTTAACGTAATTGTTATTGATAATTTATCGACTGGCAAAAAAGAAAATTTAAAAAATTCTTTAAAAAAAATAAAATTTGTTTGTGCAGATTTGTCAAATAAAAAAAAAATTATAGATCATTTTAGAGGAGTTGACTTTGTTTTTCACTTAGCTGCTCTTGCCGATATAGTGCCGAGCATTCAAAATCCTAATGAATATTTCAGAGCAAATGTTGATGGAACATTAAATGTTTTAGAATGCTCAAAAAAATATAAAATTAAAAAAATTATATATTCTGCATCAGCTAGTTGCTATGGAATAACGAAAAAATTTCCTACAGATGAAAAATCAAAAATTGAAGTTATGTACCCATATGCTCTCACGAAATGGATGGGGGAGGAATTAGTAATGCATTGGAGTAAAGTATATAAAATTAAAGTTAATTCATTAAGACTGTTTAATGTATATGGACCAAGATCAAGATCGAATAATAATTATGGGGCTCTATTTGGTATTTTTTTAGCACAAAAATTATCAAATAGACCTTTTACAATTGTTGGTGATGGAAAACAAACTAGGGACTTCACATATGTTTCTGATGTGGTTGAAGCTATGTATAAAGCGTGCAAATCTAATATTTCTGGACAAATTTTTAATGTAGGTAGTGAAAAAGAGATTTCAGTAAATTATATCGCAAAACTACTTGGTGGAAAAACAATTAAAATACCTAAAAGGCCGGGAGAACCCGATAGATCTTTAGCAGACATTAGCAAAATTAGAAAATATCTAAAATGGTCACCTAAAATTTCAATAGAACAAGGAATAAAAATACTGTTAAAACATATAGATTTTTGGAAAGAAGCACCTGTTTGGACACCAAAAAAAATAAATGTAGCAACTAAAGATTGGTTTAAATATTTAAATAAATAGAAAAAATATGTCGATTAAAAAAAATTTTTTACATAATTATTATAACAATCTTCAGAAATTATTATCAGGGAATTTAATAGACACTAAAGGATTGATTAATGTTCAAGAAATTCTCAAAAAAGTTAAAAGGAAAAATAAAAAAGTTTTAATTTTTGGTAACGGTGGTAGTGCATCTATAGCAAGTCATTTTAGTGTAGATTTAATTAAAAATACAAAAATAAGATGTATAAATTTTAATGAAGCTAATTTATTGACATGTTTTTCAAATGACTTTGGTTATAAAAATTGGATGAAAAAAGCTTTAGAATTTTATGGTGATAAGGGAGATGTCTTGATCTTGATATCTTCAAGCGGACAATCTGAAAATGTTAATAAATGTGCATTAGAGGCTAAAAAAAAAGGATTTTTAAAAGTTATTACATTTACTGGGTTTAATAAAAACAACCCATTGCGCTCAAAAGGAAATATTAATTTTTGGGTTAACAGTAAAATTTATAACTATGTAGAAAATGTACACCAAATAATGTTGTTATCTATAATTGATTCACTTACGTTTGATTTAAAAAATAAATGAATAAAATACTAAATTTTGAAAACATATCTAAAATTTCCTTAAAAGAAAAAAAAAATGGAAAAAAAATTGTTATGTGCCATGGTGTTTTTGATTTATTACATATAGGTCATATAAAACATTTTGAAAAAGCAAAATCGTTGGGAGAAATTTTAATTGTTTCTATCACAGCAGATAAATTTGTAAATAAAGGTCCTAGTAGACCGTCATTTAATGAAATTGATAGATTGGAATCGCTGTCTGCAATAAAAAATATTGATTATGTTGTAATTAATAATGACTATACAGCTACAAAATTAATTCAGCAAATTAAACCAGATATATATTGCAAAGGTCCAGATTATAAAAATAAGTCGAATGATTTAACAGGAGAGATTTTTAATGAAATAAAAGCCGTAAAAAAAGTTGGTGGTAAAATTATTTATACAGATGGTAAGACATTCAGTTCGAGTACTTTAATAAATAGAATTAGTGAAAATATTTCCAGTAATCAAAAAAATGCAATAGCTGGCATTAAGAAAGAATACAATTTTTCAGAAATAAAAAATAAGATTAATAAATTTAAAGATTTAAAGGTTTTGGTTCTGGGAGAAGCAATAATTGATCAATATGTTTTTTGTGATGCACTTGGAAAATCAGGAAAAGAACCAGTTCTAGCATTAAGGGAAATTAAATCAGAAACATATCTTGGGGGCGCTTTAGCAATTACGCGACATGTATCTAACTTTTGTAAAAATACCTCTCTGTTTTCTATGCTAGGGGAAAAAAAAGAATTTATTAAAGAAATAAAAAAAAATTTTGAAAAGAATATAAAATTTGACTTTATTCAAAAAAAAAATTCTCCAACAATTTTTAAAAAACGCTTTGTTGACTCCATAAGTAATAATAAAGTTCTTGGTGTTTACAATTTAAATGATGATCCTTTAAAAAAGAATGAAGAAAATAAATTAAATGAAAGATTAAAAAAAATTTTACATAATTATGACGTTGTTATTGTTTCTGATTATGGACATGGCTTTTTATCTCAAAAAACTGCAAAATTGATTTGTAATAATTCTAAATTTGTAGCTCTAAATGCGCAAGTTAATGCTGCAAATATTGGTTATCATAGCATGAGAAAATATAAAAACATACAATGTTTAATCATTAATGAAAAAGAAATTAGACATGAATTAAGAGATAGGACTAGTGATGTAAAGACTTTAATAAAAAGATTATCTAAAGAGCAGAAAATAAAAAATATTATTGTGACACGAGGTATAAATGGAGCTATTTTGTATAATTTAAAAGAAAATAGCTTTAAACTTTCTGACGCTTTTGCAAAAAAAGCAATAGATAAAATTGGAGCTGGAGATAGCATGTTAGCCATAGTATCTTTATGCTTGAAGTCTAAATTTTCTAATGATTTGTCATTGTTAATTGGTTCTTTAGCCGCATCATTTTCTACAGAAACTATGGGCAATAAGGAGCCTATATCAAAAGTAAAAATTTTAAAAAGCATAGAACATATTATAAAATAGATAATAATTTATAATAGAAATCTTATTAAAAATAATATTATAAAAGAATTTTTATTAAATCAGAAAAATGAAACTTATAAAATATTTAAAAAAATTTATCAAAATTATATTTTATTTACTATCACCAATAGTAATCCTGGTTCAGTTAATTATATATCCGTTAATAAAAATTAGATATTCTCTTCAACCATCTGAAAGACTAGGAGAAATTGCAGCACAAATGGAAATTTACTTAAGTGAAAATAATCTTAATAAAAAGAAAAATTATTTTGACATATTTATATTGACAGATATTATTTCAAATAAAACCTATATTGAGCTTTTAAAAAAAAAAGTTTTAATACTTCCTAATACCATTATGTTTCCAGTTTACAGAGTAATTGTAATGCTTGGAAATAAATTTAAATTTTTTAATAAACTATTATTAAAAACTAAATATGAAGATAGTAATTTTTCAATATTAAGATCTAATATAAATCTTAATCCAGACTCTAGCTTTATGTTGAAAGGTGAAAGTTTTTTAAAAAGTGTAGGTGTACCGGTTAATGCAAAGATTATTTGTTTAATTGTTAGGGATGAGGAGTATTTAAAAAAAAAATTCTCTAATAAAAATTTTCAGCATCACAACTATAGAAATTGTAATATTGAAAATTTTAAAAATGCAATAAATTCTGCAACTAAAAGAGGTTATTATGTTTTTAGAATGGGAGAATTTGTAAAAAAAGAGCTTAAAATAAATAATAATATGTATATTGAATATAGCATTAAGCATAGGACGGATTTTTTAGATGTTTTTTTAGCCTACAAATGTAATTTTTGTATAACCACATCAACAGGATGGGACTCTTTACCTTCTTTTACATTTAGAAAACCAGTTGTGTGGACTAATTTTTCACCAGTTGGTAATCTGCTTACTTATTCTCCAAATTTTTTATTTTCTTTTAAAATTCATCAAAATTCTATAACAAAAGAAAAATTGAATTTAAAAAAAATAAGTGAGAGTCATGCCTCTTATTCATTTGACTCAAAATTTTATAAAGATTCAAATATAGAGCTACTAGAAAATACGCCTCAAGAGTTAGAAGATCTGACTATTGAAATGATAGATAAATTAGAAGGAAAAATTAAATATACTAGCGAAGATGAAGATTTACAAAATGTCTTTTGGAAAAAATATGTTGACTACTTTAATTTAGACAAAATTAAGTTTAATTTACCATATAAAATAAATCCTCTTATGTGTACTAGTCAAAGATTATATAATAATAAAATAATATCAAGAGTTGGAAAAAATTTTCTAAAAGAAAATATTTTTTTAATCAATTAAAAATAATTAAATAAAAGATAATTATTAATGTTAAAAAAAAAGATTTTTATAACAGGGGGGGCTGGATATGTTGGTTCAAAGCTGGTACCAAAATTATTAGATTTAGGTTACGAAATTACTGTACTAGATTTAATGATTTATGGAGAAAATATATTAAAAAATCATAATAAACTAAACAAAATTAAAGGTGATATTAGAAATAACGATTTACTCGAAAAAGTCATTCCAGGCCATGATGCTTTAATTCATTTAGCCTGTATATCTAATGATCCTAGTTTTGAATTAAACCCAAGTTTAGGAAAATCAATAAATTATGATGCGTTTGAACCTTTGGTAAAAATTAGTGTAAAAAGTAAAATTAATAGATTTATTTATGCATCTTCATCTTCAGTATATGGAATCAAAAAGGAAAAAAATGTTACAGAGGATATGAAGCTCGAGCCACTTACAGATTATTCTAAATTTAAAGGAGAATGTGAAAAAATTTTAAATAGCTATAAATCTAAAGATTTTATAACAACTACAATAAGACCATCAACTGTATGCGGATATGCAAAAAGACAAAGATTAGACTTAGTGGTTAATATTCTTACAAACCATGCTTTTCATAATAGAGAAATAAAAGTTTTTGGTGGAAATCAGCTTAGGCCAAATATACACATTAATGATATGGTTGAGTCTTACTTAACAGTTTTAAATGCAGATTCAGAAAAGATAAATGGACAAATTTTTAACGTAGGTTTTAAAAATCAGTCAGTTAATGAGTTAGCTAATGATGTAAAAGAAGTAATCGGAGAAGATATAAAAATTATTAATACAAAATCAGATGATAATAGATCTTATCATGTAAGTTCAGAAAAAATTAAAAAAATTTTGGGATTTGAACCAAAGTATACAGTAAAGGATGCAGTGTCAGATTTAAAAGATGCATTTGAAAAAAAAATTTTAACAAACACCTTTAATGACGAATTTTTTTTTAACATCAAAAGAATGAATAATTTAAATCTAAAATAAAAAGTGAAAGTTAGATATTCATATTTAAGACAGCAATTTTCAAATTGTGAAGATCTCTGGAAGAATTTAAAAAAATTCGTTAATACAGGAGACTTTACTCTTGGTAAAGAACTTTTCAAATTTGAAAAAAATTTTGCCAAACTTATTGGAACACGTTATGCAGTAGGAGTTAATTCAGGAACAGATGCTATAAAATTATCCTTAAAAGTTTTAAATATTAAAAGTGGAGATGAAGTAATAACAGCAGCAAATACATTTGTAGCTACAGTAGGTGCTATAACTGAAATAGGTGCCAAACCGGTTTTTGTAGATTGTGATGATACTTTTTGTATGAATATAGATTTATTAGAAAAAAAAATTACAAGAAAAACTAAGGCAATAGTTCCTGTGCATTTTACTGGTTATATGACCAATATGCCGAAACTTTTAAAGCTATCAAAAAAATATAAAATTCCAGTTGTTGAAGATGCATGCCAATCCATACTTGGTGCTATAAATAATAAAAATGCTGGAACATGGGGAGAGTTTGGTGCCTTTTCTTTGCATCCACTAAAAAATATTAATGTTTGGTCTGATGGAGGTATTATCACTACTAACAATAAAAAATATTATCAAAAACTCTTATTATTAAGAAACCATGGATTAATTAATAGAGATACCGTTAAAATATGTGGGTATAATTCAAGATTAGATACTTTACAAGCTGTTGTAGGAAATTGGCTACTGCCCAAAGCAAAGGCTATTGCAAATCAAAGAATAAAAAATGCTAAATTTTATGATAAAAATTTAGGTAATTTAAGGGAAATAACTATTCCACCGAGACCTCAAAATTTTAAAATAGTATTTCATTTATATGTTGTTTTTGCAAAAAAAAGAAATCAACTATTAAAATTCTGTAAAAAAAAAGGAATAGAAGCCAAAGTTCATTATCCACTACCGATGTATATTCAAGAGTCACTAAAATTTTTAAAACACAAAAGAGGTGATTTTCCTGTAACCGATGCTCATACAAAAAAAATTATCACCTTTCCTTGCGATCAACATCTTAAAAAAAACGAAATGAATTATATAGTTAAAACTATAAATGATTTTTACAAAAAAAATAAATGAAAATTCGCTACGTTAACCTTTCTAGACAATATAAGAGTGAGCGCAAAGAGCTTCTATCTTTAATAGATAAAACACTTTCTACAGGCCAATATGTTGGAGGTGATCAAGTCCAAAAGTTTGAAAATGCAATTTCAAAATTATTAAAAGTCAAATACTGTGTAGCTCTAAATAGTGGTACAGATGCACTTACTTTAGGTCTTCATGCAATGGGTGTAAGAAGAAATGATGAAGTAATTACTACACCCAATTCTTTTATAGCCTCTACGGCAGCAATTGTTCATATAGGAGCAAAACCAATTTTTGTTGATGTAAAAGATGACCAGTGTATAAATCCGAATCTAATTGAAAAATCAATTACAAAAAGAACAAAAGCAATTATGGTTGTCCATTTGACTGGAAAGGTATGTGAAATGGATAAAATTCTAAAAATATCAAAAAAATATAAAATACCAATTATAGAAGATGCTGCTCAGGCAGTTGGATCAAAATATAAGGATAAAATGGCAGGGTCTTTTGGAAAGGTTGCTTGCTTTTCAGCACACCCATTAAAAAACTTAAACGCTTTGGGTGACTCGGGCTACTTGACAACAAATTCAAAAAAAATATCGAATTTCATTAAAGATGTACGCAATCATGGAATGACAAAAAGAAACAAAATTAAGAACTTTGGATATGTTTCTAGAATGGATAATCTTCAAGCTGCAATTTTAAACTTTAGACTTAAAAACCTTAGTAAAATTATAAAAAAAAGAAGATTAAACGCAAAATTTTATATTAATAATTTAAATAAAAAATTTGTTTTTATTCCAAAAGAAAACAAAAACGAATTTAATACATATCATACTTTTGTTGTTCAAGTTTCCAATAGAGATAAATTAAAGAAATATTTGGAAAAAAAAAAAATAGAAACCTCAATACACTATCCAGTACCAATTCATTTACAACCAGCTGCTAGAAAACTAAAATATAAATTGGGAGATTTTAAAATCACTGAAGTGCAATCAAAAAAAATATTAACGTTACCTGTAAATCAATTTTTAAAAATAAGTGATTTAAAAAAAATATGTAGAGAAATTAATAATTTTTATGAAAATTAACACTAAAAAAAAAATTAAGCTTTATAAAAATATGTTGAGAATAAGAAAAATTGAGGAAAAAATTTCATCTAAATATAAAGAACAAGAAATGAGATGTCCTGTTCATTTGTCAATCGGCCAAGAGGCAATAGCTGTAGGAGTTTGCGAAAATTTAAAAAATACTGATAAAATTGTGACAGCACATAGATCGCACGCTCATTACCTAGCAAAAGGCGGATCTTTAAATGGAATGTTAGCTGAACTTTATGGAAAAGAAACTGGTTGTGCCAAGGGTCTAGGAGGCTCAATGCATTTAATTGATTTAAAATCAGGTGTGTATGCTGCGGTTCCAATAGTTGGAAGCACTATTCCAATAGGTGTTGGTATAGCATGGGCAAATAAACTAAAAAAAAAAAAAGATATTGTTGTAGTTTTTTTTGGTGACGGAGCCACAGAAGAAGGAGTTTTTTTTGAAAGTCTGGATTTTGCAGCTCTTCATAATTTACCAGTTTTATTTGTATGTGAAAATAATAATTATTCAGTTTATTCTCATATTTCAAAAAGACAGTCGAACAAGAGAGATATTGTAAGTATTGCCAAGTCAATTGGGATTGATTCATTAAAAATTGATGGAAATTCAATTGAAAGAATTTTTTTAGATTCAAAAAAAATTATAGAAAGAATTAGAAAATCATCCAGTCCTTTTCTAATAGAGTTAAAAACTTTTAGAAATCTTGAACATTGTGGTCCAAACAATGATGACCAAATAGGTTATAGAAAAAAAAATTATTTAAATTATTGGAAAAAAAAATGTCCAATAAAAAACTATGAAAATTTTCTTAAAAAGAAAAAATATTTATCTAATATAAGTGAAATAAATATTAGAAAAAAAATTGAAAGAGAAATATATAAATCATTTAAATTTGCCGTAAATAGCAAATTTCCAAAAAAAAAATTATTAAATAAATTTATTTATGACTAATAGAAAGAGAGATATATTTTTTTCTAAGGCTATTAATGAGTCATTAGTTTTAGCAATGAAAAAAAATAAAAATGTTTTATTGATAGGTTTGGGAGTAGATGATCCCAAAGGAATATTTGGAACAACAGTAGGGATAAATAAAATATTTAAAAAAGATCGAGTATTCGACTTTCCTACAGCAGAAAATGCAATGACAGGAATTGCAATTGGCTCTTCTTTGGTTGGTATGAGACCGGTTATTACTCATCAACGGGTTGAGTTTTCACTTTTGTCCTTAGAGCAAATAATTAATCAAGCTGCAAAATGGTGTTTTATGAGTGCAGGGAAAAAAAGTGTTCCTTTAGTAATTAGATTGATAATCGGCAGAGGGTGGGGACAAGGTCCACAACATTCTCAAAGTTTAGAATCTATATTTGCACATATACCTGGATTAAAAATTGTATGTCCATCTTCACCTTTGAATGCAAAAGGTTTGTTAACATCAAGCATAGAAGATAATAATCCAGTTATATTTTTTGAACACAGATGGCTTCATGTGATGAAGGGAAACGTGCCTAAAAATTATTATAAATTACCTATAGGTAAAGCGTCTGTTTTGAAAAAAGGGAAAGATATAACTATTGTTTCTAGCTCTTATATGGTTGTTGAGTGTCTGAGAAGCTCAAATATTCTTAAAAACTATTCGATAAATGTAGAAATAGTAGATCTTCAATCACTAAGACCTTTAGATATCAATACAATAATGAAGTCAGTAAGAAAAACAAAAAAAGTTTTAGTAGTGGATAATGGAATGATGAACTTCGGCATTAGTGCAGAAATAATTGCGAAAATTTATGAAAATTTAAAGCTAAATGAACAAAAAAAAATTATACTTAAAAGAATAGGCTTACTAGATGCACCCATTCCCAGTTCAAGGGAATTAGCAAAATATATTTACCCTAATTATTTAACAATTTGTAAAACTGTAGGTCAATTATTAAATATAAATTTAAAAAATTTAAAAAAATATAATAAAAAAGTGCCCAGCGACCAACCAAATGATAAATTTATGGGACCCTTTTAATATATGCAAACGAAAGTTCTGATAATAGGTTCTCGTGGAGCAGTTGGCTCACAATTAATACAAACACTAAAAAAATCTAAAAACAAAAAATATAAAGGCATAAGTAGAAAAAATTTTGACTTTAAAGATTTTAATAAACTTAAAAAAATAATTAACAATTATAAACCTTCACATATAATTAATTGTGCCGCTATAACTGGGCTTTTACAATGTGAAGAAAATATTAATGAAGCTTTCGAAATAAACACTTGCTTACCACTTAAATTATCTAAATTAGTTGAAAGAAAAAAAATAAAATTTATACATTTTTCGACTGATGCTGTTTTTTCTGGAAGTATCAAAAAAAAGATTTATGATGAAAATGATTTACCAAACCCTACCTCAATTTATGGAAAAACAAAGTTTTTTGCTGAAGAATTAATCAAATTTAATAAAAATGTTTTAATTATTAGGTTACCTGTTTTATTTGGTCCCTCAAATAAAAACCAAATAATTGATAAGTTAACAACAAATCTTTTAAATAATAAAAAGGTTTTAGCATCAACTGATATTTTTTCTACTCCGGTGTTCACACCATATTTGTGTAGTTTCGTATGTAATAAAATAATTTTTAAAAATAAATTTTTTAATAAAAGAATTATTCATTTTACTTCTAATGAATATATGTCGATTTATGATTTAATTAAAAAAATATCTATAAAATTAAAAATAAATAATAAAATTAATAAAGTTAAAGATAGTTTCTTCAAAAGCAAAATAATTAAGCCTAAAAATTTAGGCTTGAAAAGTATATATAAACATAATACATATTTTAAAGATTTTAGTATAAAGGAACTAATACCTAATAAGTTTTAAAATAAAAAATGAACGAATACGAAAAAAACTTTGAAAAAAATGGTGTCATACTTCTTAAAGATGCATGGACAAGTGAAGCAATAGATAAAGTTAGAAAAGAGTATGAAAGTTTAGATAACAGTTTGGTTAGAAAAGAAATAATTAAAGATGAACCAATAATTGTTTTTTGGAAACATGTTATGGGTGAGCAAAAAAGAATTTGTACTTTTGGAGAATTTTCAACTTTATGGGAGTTCATTAACAATACACTAGTTCCAAAATTAAGAGAAATTTTACCTGACAAAACTAAAAAGTTACAGCTTCTTGAAACAATAATTTTTAATAAGCCATATGAAATAAGTAATACTCTACATTGGCATCAGGATGTTGCTTATTTTCCGCTTAAACCAAATAACCAAGTTGCTATTTGGACACCGTTAGAGAATGTTGATAAACAATCCGGAGCTTTAAATTATGCATTAGGTTCTCATAAAGAAGGAATAAAAGGTTCAACTGATCTTCACACTAGAAAACCTTTTGATAATGAAAATAGAGATTTAATTCCTGAAGACCCAGAAAAGGCAGGTTATAAAGTCCAATGTATGGAAATGGGGCCAACTGATATGGTTTGTCACAGTGGTTACACTTGGCATTATTCGGGCCCAAACAAAAAAAAAGGTTATGAAAGAAGAGGTCTTTCTGTGAGATTTATAGTGGAAGATGCAACATTTGATCCAAGACCTGGTCAAGGTGCAGCTTTTACCAAACAGGTGAATTTAAAAGCAGGTGATGCATTTGAAGGAAAGCCTTTTCCTGTTCTTTAAAACTAAAAAAAATTTTTTTAAATTTAAAAAATAAAATTTTGAAAAAAAACTTTTCACAATCTAAAACACCACAAACGACTGAAAATTGGAAAGAAAAATCAGAACAAGAAAGAATGAAAATAATATCTAAAGAACTCCAAAAAAACCTTTTATATAAAGATTTTGAAGTTATTAAAGCCCCAGAAAATGGCCAGGTTGTTCTTAAAATTAAACAAATCATGCCGGCCAACGAAAGAGGTCTATTTCTTTTAGAGTTAGAAGAAAAGTTGAAATTAGCTATTGATCAAGGTATTACAATATGGTGTGAACCCGTTGGAGATAAAAGTAAACTTAGAAAACTAAGAGGAATTAAAATTATAAACTAAGTTTAATTAAAAAATGAATAAAGAAAATTCTATTAACACTAAAGAAGGAGAGCTGATCTTAGACTCTCATAAATTATCGTATCACTATGATAGAGTAGAAGCTTGGGAAAACGGTGAAAGAATTGCTCCAGTTTGTGTTGACATGGCTTTAACTAGGGCATGCGGAGCAATGTGTTCATTTTGCTATGCAATGGTTCAAGAACCACAGGAAAGAGCTAAAATAAAAACCAAAGAAGCACTTGAATTATTAGATGACTTTGCGGAGGTAGGAGTTCGAGGTGTTTCACTTATTTCTGATGGCGAAAGCACTCTTTCAAAGGCATATGTTCCTTTCATCCAACATGCAGCAAAAGTAGGTATTGATGTTGGAAATGCAACTAACGGATGGGAATGGGAACCAAACAAAATAGATCAAGTTTTGCCTTACTTAAAGTGGGTAAGATTTACTGTTGCTGCAGGAAATCCAGAATCTTATTCAAAAATTATGTTTAAAAATTCAGAACATACCCCAGTTTTTGATCGAGCGATGAAACATATTAAATATGCAGTAAATCTTAAAAAAAAACTAAATCTTAAAGTTACACTAGGAATACAAATGGTTTTATTACCTGAGTTCAAAGATGAAATTATACCTTTTGCAAAACTTGCTTTAGATTTAGGAGTAGATTATGGAGTTATTAAACATTGCTCAGATGATGAATTTGGAACATTAGGTGTTGATTATTCAAAGTATGAAGAAATGTATTCTCTATTAACAGAAGCTGAAAAAATGAGCAATGATGATACAAAAGTTATTGTAAAATGGAGCAAAATTAAAGATAAAGGCTTGCCATCTTATAATAGATTTTATGGTCCTCAATTTCTTTTACAAATAAGTGGTAGTGGATTAGTTGCGCCTTCAGGAATGTTTTTTAATGCCAGGCAATCAAAATTTCACATGGGTAATTTTGCTGACGAAAGATTTATTGATATTTTTAAATCTGATAGGTATTGGAAAATTATGGACTATTTAGCTTCTTCAAATTTTGATGCTCAAACAATGATGGGAACGCTACCCATTCAGCATTATGTAAGTGAAGCTCTAGACAATCATATAAAAGGTATAAATAGAATATCTCCAAAATCTGGACCAAATCCACTTCATGTAAATTTCTTATAAAAAAAAACTCTAATATTATCCATTCTAAGTAATCAAAAATGAAAATATATAAAATGAAAAACAAAATACAAAATGAAGTTTTAGTTATTGGTGGCAGCGGTTATATTGGTACTGTTGTTTCAGATTATTTGAGAAAAAAAAAATTTAAAGTAACAAATTTTGATTGTTTGATTTATAAAAAAAAAAATTTGATTACAAAAAATACTAATTTTAAAAATATAAATTTCATTGATATTGATAAACTAGAAAAAAACTGGAAAAACTATAAAACTGTTATATTTTTAGCAGGTTTGGTTGGTGATCCAATTACAAAAAAATACCCAAAATTAGCAAATAAAATAAATTTTACTGCAACAAAAAGGCTTATTAATTATTTAAATAAAAAAAAAATTAATCAATTAATTTTTATATCGACTTGTTCAAATTATGGATTATCTAATTCAAAATATAAACTTAGTGAAAATTCAAGATTAAAACCAATATCTTTATACGCTAAATCTAAAGTCGAAATTGAGAAATATTTACTAAATAATAAAAAAAAATTAAATTATTCATTTAACATTTTGAGATTTGCAACTGCATTTGGATCTTCATCAAGAATGAGATTTGATTTAACAATAAATCAGTTTGTTAATTATATTTATTTTAATAAACTTGTAGAAGTATACGACCCAGATACTTGGAGACCTTATTGTCATGTAAAAGATTTTGCTAGGGCGATACATAAAGTGATATTGAAAGCAAAAGAAATTAATTATGAAGTGTTTAATATAGGAAGTAATGCAAACAATTTTTCAAAAATAAGCATAGTCAAACTTATAATCAAACAAATGAAAAAGGGAAAATATATAATTTTGAAATATAGTAAGGATAAAAGAAATTACATTGTTGATTTTTCAAAAATAAAAAAAAAATTGAATTTTAGTCCAAAATATTCTGTTAATTATGGAATTAAAGAAATCATGATTTTTTTAAAAAAAAATAAACTAAAATATTTAGAAACACAAAAATTAGGCAATTACATTATTAATGAAAAAAAATTTGATATCTAAAAAAATACTTAAAAGTATACAGACTACAATTGGTAGTAAAAACATTAACTATTTTCTACATGAACCAAACTTAAATAAAAATGATAACAAAATGGTTAATAAGTGTATAAACTCAAAATTTGTTTCTACAGTTGGAAAGTTTTCAGATCTTTTTTCAAAAGAGCTAAAAAAATTTACAAAAGCTAGGTATGTCCTTTGTTTAAATAATGGTACTTCAGCTCTCCATCTAGCAATTAAAGTATTAGGTGTAAAAAAAAACGAAGAAATTTTACTTCCGTCGCTTACCTTTGTTGCCACAGGTAATGCTATTTTATATAATAATGCAATTCCACATTTTATTGAAGTTGACAATAATTTATTGATTGATTTAAACAAGCTTGAAAACTATTTAAATAAAAATACCTTTTTAAAAAATGGAAAGTGTTTTAATAAAAATTCCCTACGTGTAATTAAAGCAATAATTCCACTGCATATTTTTGGTCATATTTGTAACATGACTAAATTAAAAAAAATTGCAAAAAAATTTAAACTATTAATTGTAGAGGATGCTGCCGAAGCTCTTGGAAGTTATTATAAAGGTAAACACGCTGGAACATTTGGAAAAGTAGGGATTTTAAGTTTCAATGGAAATAAAATTATAACTACTGGCATGGGTGGAGCTTTACTTACAGACGACAAAAAAATTTACAATAGAGCCAATTACTTAGCTGCACAGGCCAAGCAGAAATCAAAATGGGAATACATATACAATGAAATAGGATATAATTACAAATTAGCAAGCATAAACGCAGCACTTGGACTATCTCAATTGAATAGAATATTAAAATTAATAAATTCTAAAAGAGATTTATATAAAAAATATTTAAACTCGTTCAAAAATATAAAAGAAGTACGAGTATTAAATGAGCCAAAAAATTGTAAGTCAAATTACTGGCTTAATACTATAATATTAAGCAAAGAAATATCATCTTACCAAAAACAAATTATCAAACTATGTTACAAAAAAAATATTTTTATTAGGCCTATTTGGAAACCATTGCATCAGTTAAATCACTTTAAAAATTTTCCAAAAATGGAAATGAAATTAACAAATCAAATGGCAAAAAGTGTTATTAATTTACCAAGCAGTTCATTTATAAAATAATGTCAAAAATTAAAAAAAGAATTTTATTTTTAGGAAAAGATAAAGATATTTTTTCAAAAAAATTCATTACAATATTAAAAAAAAAATTTTATCAGGTAGATATTTACTTAAGTAAAAATTTTAATGATAAGCCAAGAAAAAAATTGTTAAGATGGAAAGGAGATATTATTATAAGTTTCAGAAATCATTATTTATTAAATTCAAGAATGATAAAAAGTGCAAAAATATGCGCAATTAATTTCCATCCTGGACCACCAGAATATAGAGGAATTGGTTGCATAAATTTTGCACTATTAAAAAATGAAAAGAAATATGGAGCCACAGTTCATCTTATAGAAAAAAAAGTTGATAATGGAAAAATTTTAGATGTTAGTTATTTAAAAATTAAAAAAAATCAAAATATTGATCAAATTTTGAGAAATACTTATATAGCTCAAATTTCTCAATTAAAAAAAATATTAAAAAAATTAATTTATTATAAATTTGAAGTAAAAAAATTATTTATTAAAAAAAAATGGTCTAAAAAATTATATTTAAGAAAAAATCTTGAAAAACTTTATAATATCAAACCAAATCTTGGTAAAAAAAAATTTTTTTCTATTTTAAGAGCAACAAATACAAAAAATTTTAAGCCATTTATTTATTTGCACGGCTGTAAATTCAAATTAGTTAATGAAGAATAAAATTTTTATAATTGCTGAAGCAGGTGTAAATCACAATGGTAAACTTAGTATGGCTTATAAATTAATTGATAAAGCCGCCAAATCTAAAGTTGATGCAATAAAATTTCAAACTTTTACAGCAGATAATTTGGTGACCAAATCTGCACCATTAGCAAAATATCAAAAAAAAAATATAAAAATTAAGAGTCAATATGAACTTTTAAAGAAATTAGAATTTACAAAATATATGCATTTAAAATGTATAAATAGATGCAAATTAAAAAATATAAAATTCATTTCGTCTCCTTTTGACATATCTGACATCCTTTTTTTAAAAAAATTAAAACTAGATATTTTTAAAATACCTTCTGGAGAAATTACTAATTTCCCTTACTTAAAATTTTTAGCCAAACTAAAAAAAAAAATTATATTGTCTACAGGAATGTGTACTACGAACGAAATTTCTAATGCTATAAATATTTTTTTTAAATATGGTGTAAAAAAAAAGGATATAACCTTGTTGCACTGTAACTCGTCTTATCCAACTCCATATGAAGATGTAAATTTAAAGTCTATGCTATTTTTAAAAAAAAAATTTAATTTAAAAATAGGACTTTCAGATCATAGTTTAGGAATTGAGGTACCTATTGCTGCCGCTGCTTTGGGGGCAAAAGTTATAGAAAAACATTTTACTTTGAATAGAAATCTTATAGGGCCAGATCATAAATCTAGTATAGAGCCCAAAGAACTTTCAGAAATGGTTAAATCAATTAGAAAAATTGAATTAGCTTTAGGAAAAGAGCAAAAAAAAATCACAAAAAGTGAAATGAAAAATATAAAGATAGTAAGAAAATCTATAGTCGCAAAAAAATTTATAGCATCTGGTGAATTATTTACTTTAGATAATATAGCCTTTAAAAGGCCAGGTTTTGGCGTTTCTCCAATGTATGTAAATAGATATGTTGGAAAAAAAGCCAAAAAAAACTTTAAAAAAGATAGTTTCATAAAATGAAAAAGAAAAAGATTTGTATAGTTACTTCCTCAAGAGCTGAATTTTATTTATTGAAAAATTTAATTGTCTCAATCAAAAAAAATTCAAATTTTAAATTAAATTTGATTGTTACCGGATCTCATATTTCAAAAAAATTTGGTAATACTGTATTGGATATAAATAAAAATAATTTAAAAATAAATTCCATTATAAACGTTAATTTAAATAGTGATAATAGATTTAATTTAACACAAGTAATGGCTGATACTTTAAAACAGTGTTCAAAAATTCTTTCTAGAAAAAAACCAGATTTAATAATTTTGACTGGAGATAGGTACGAAATGCTAGTATTTGCAATGGCTAGTTTAATGTTATCTATTCCTATTGCACATATACATGGAGGTGAAGTTACTAGAGGTGCAATGGATGATTGTATTAGGCACGCAATTACAAAAATGTCCCATCTTCATTTTGTTTCTAGCACTGTTTATAAAGAAAGAGTTAAACAGCTTGGCGAACATCCATCAACAATATACAATGTTGGATCTTTAGGAATAGATAATCTAAGCAGAATAGCAATAGCTAATAGAGAAAATTTACAAAAATTTTTGAAATTTAAACTTAAAAAAAAAAATTTTTTAATAACATTTCATCCTGAAACACTTAAACCAGGAAAAAATAAGAAATATATAAGTATTTTAATTAAATCTTTATCAAAATTTAAAGAAGCAAGAATATTATTCACGATGCCAAATGCTGATCCAGAATACAATATAATATTTAAAGAAATAAAAAAATTTTGTAAAAAAAATACAAATGTTAATTTATTTAAAAATTTAGGAGACAAGTATTTTAAAACATGTGTACACTTTTTTGATTGTTTAATTGGAAACTCTTCTTCAGGTATAATAGAGTTACCTTATTTAAAGAAACCAACTATAAATATTGGAGATAGACAAAGTGGAAGATTGATGAGTAAAAGTATTT
>CENJ01041610.1_pt1 | contig 20104 bp, 15 predicted proteins | sample 356161 | NCBI WGS metagenome assembly CENJ01 (sample SAMEA2619531, study PRJEB7988) | marine metagenome | biome: marine biome (ENVO:00000447); feature: surface water layer (ENVO:00002042); material: "saline water (ENVO:00002010), including plankton (ENVO:xxxxxxxx)" | depth 5 m
ATTAATTCGGCCATTATATAATTCTTTTTCGCTGTCTTCTCTAGTAAAAATGAATTTTGCAGAAATATTTTCATTGGTTAGGGAATTAATATCTTCTTGGAACATAATATCCTTGCTAGTCTTATTTGAATAAAACAATAAAAATTCACTATTAATTTCCTGTTGCCTTATCTCTTTTATCATTGAAAGTATAGGTGTGATTCCAGATCCTGCAGCAAAAGCAACAAATTTTCTTATGTTTTTAGAATCAATATTTTCTAATTTGAAATTTCCTTGAGGAGCAGAAATCTCAACATAGTCTCCAACACTTAGTTTTTCATTCATGAAGTTAGACACTTTTCCCCCCTCTACTTTTTTAATCCCTACGGTTAGTTTTTCGTTTCTAGAAGAACTAATTGAGTATGATCTTCTGCAATCTTCCCCGTCTACATCAACTTTAATAGTAATGTATTGACCAGGCACATAGCTGAATTCATCAGAATATTTACCGTCAATATCAAAGGAAATAGAAACTGAGTCATGGGTTTCTCTTTTAATTTGACTTACTTTAAAGGAATAAAATTGTGCCATTCTATTTATTTATTAATTTGTGCGAAAATCGTAATAATTTTTTTAATAGGAATTCTTGTTCATTAAATAACTAAAATTTAAATTATGAAATACCAAAATATTTTATTTGAAACTCAAGATAATATTGCTGAAATTAAGCTTAATAGACCCCAGCTTTTAAATAGTTTTAACTATGAAATGGCTAATGAATTTTTAGATGCTTTGAAAAAATGTGATAAAAACAAAAAGGTTAGAGCAATTATAATTACGGGAATTGGAAGAGGATTCTGTGCTGGACAAGATTTGGAAGAAGCAACCAGAAAAAATGGACCTACAATTGATGCTATAATTGACCATACTTATAATCCTATTATAAAAAAGATTATCAACATAGAAAAACCTATTGTTTGTTATGTTAATGGTATCGCTGCTGGAGCAGGTGCCAACTTAGCAATTTCTTGCGATGTTACTTTTGCTGCAAGTTCTGCAAAATTTATTCAATCATTTATAAATATTGGTTTGGTTCCCGATAGCGGAGGAACTTATAATCTTCCTAGACTGATTGGAAAACAAAGAGCAGCTGGTCTTATGTTCAGTGGTGAAAAAATTTCATCTGCCGAAGCTGAAAAAATTGGAATGATATACAAAAGCGTGGATGATGAAAATGGATATCAAATAACTTTAGATTTTGCAAAAAAAATAAGCGAAAAGCCAACAAAATCAATTGGCCTGATTAAAAGCCTATTAAACAAAAGCGATAAAAATAGTATTTCTGAACAATTAGAATTAGAGAAAAAATATCAAATTACAGCGGCAAACTCCTATGATCATAAAGAAGGTGTAAAAGCATTCTTCGAAAAACGAAAACCCAAATATATAGGAGAATAAATTATTCTACCAAATTCATCTCATTAACTAGGTGTCCTGCTCCGGCATAAACATCTATCACCCAAAGAACGTATCTTATGTCCACCATAATATTTCTACAAATATTTTCATCAAACAAAACATCACTCATGGTACTTTCCCAAGTTCTATCAAAATTAATTCCTACCAATTGACCCTTAGAATCCAGAGCTGGACTCCCAGAATTTCCTCCCGTTGTATGGTTAGACCCTAAAAAACAAATATTTAGAGTTCCATTTGCGCCATATCTACCGTATTTTTTTTCATTATAAAGATTCTGTAATCTAGTTGGTATTTTAAAGTCAGATTCTCCCGTATTATATTTATCTATTATTCCATCTATTGTTGTAAACCAATCGTAAGACATTCCATCTCTTGGTTTAGAACCTTCTACTTTGCCGTAGGTGAGTCTCATGGTTGAATTTGCATCAGAGAAAAAAGATCTTTCTGGATAACTTTCCATTAGACTTTTTAAATACTTGCCCATTACAAACTGGTGTTCTTCTTCGAGTTTTCTGTATTTAGGTAATATATCATTTAAAAAATGCTTGTATAAATTGGATGCGAATTCAACAACGGGATCTTTTTCTAAATATTTTACAAAAGATTTTTTATTTGAATTTAGAACTTTAAGAGTAGCCTCTAAATTGGTAAACTTACTTTTTTCAAATAAATTATCTACAAATAAATTTTCATTATCAAATTTTTGAATTGCAGAAATCATAAGAGGATCTTCTAAATCATCTGCCAAATGCTTTAAATAAATTGGTATTAAAGATTTAAAAACTTCTTTATCTACCTTGGCATCGTAATTTTTAAAATAATTAATACTGTTTTTTTGTTTATTGGTCATTTTATTTTCAAATTCCTCAGCACCTTTCAGCTTTTCAATACCATTAGAAAAACGAATAATTTCAGGTCCATAATACCATAGTTCTATAAAAAGACTGTAAGCTAATTGGTATTTTATTTTTTGCTCTTCTAGAGCGAAAAGCCTATCTAAAAGCAATTGATTGGAAGGACTTTTTTCAACCCATTTCTTTTCTTCAGATCGCTTTTTATCCACTGCTTGCTTTTTCCTTAAACCTAAATCTTGACCAATCCATTTCTTGTAGGCATTACTAATTCGAGATTGCTTTGATGCATATTTGATGAAATTTGACTCGCTTAAATCCATAGAGGCATCTATATGTTTTAAACTGTTTTTTCTCATTTCTATTCTAGCTGGTAATATTATGTTTATATAATTATCTACAGCATTGGAAGTTAAATATTGTTCAGTTTTTCCGGGGAATCCAAACACCATACTAAAATCATTTTCTTTAACTCCACTAAGTTTTACATCTAAAGCAACAGGTGCATTGTAAGCAATATTATTTTCGGAAATTTCTGCTGGTTCATTTTCCTGATTGGCATAAATTCTAAAAACTGAAAAATCACAAGTATGTCTTGGCCAAACCCAATTGTCTGTATCTCCACCAAACTTCCCCATTGAACTAGGAGGAGCACCAACTAATCTTACATCATTGTAAGTTTTAGATGTTATCAGATAATACTTATTTCCATAAAAAAATGGCTTAACTACATAACTATAGTTTGGCTGATTCCCTTCTTGATTTTGAATTTTTTTAATGTTTTTGGAAATAACTTTTTTAAATTCTGCTGAAGACAAACTAGCAGTATCTATGAAAACCTCGTTGGTAACATCTTTAATACTCACTATGAAAGTTGCCGTCAATCCTGGATTAGTTAATTCTTCACTTTTAGACATAGCCCAAAAGCCATCTTTTAAATAATTATTTTCTAAAGAACTGTGCTGCTGAATTTGACTGTAACCACAATGATGATTGGTTAGAATTAGACCTTGTTTACTAACCACTTCTGCTGTACACCCTCCTCCAAAATGAACAATTGCATCTTTTAAGCTGGAATTATTAATGCTGTATATATCCTCGGCAGAAAGCTCTAAACCATCACTTTTCATTTGTCCTTCAATAACTTTTAAAAGTGAAGGAATCCACATTCCTTCATGACCAAAGATTAAAATTCCTTTAAAAGAAAAAATCAACAGAATTATTATTATTTTGAACTTCATAGACATAAATATTAGAATTTGTTATTTGCAAATGTAATTGATAATAATTAAGTATTCACTCACATCTATTATCCTTTGAACTATATTTGTAGAATGGTATTTTTAGAACACCTTTACAACTTAAGCATAGTCTTTGTTATTTTCAACTTAGTTTGGGGAATCATAGTCACCTTGCCAAAAACTTTTATTACAGGATTTAATTCAAACAATCCGTTGAATCACTTTTTATCCGCCTTAAAGTTTTTGCTTTTAAGCAATTTGACTTTCTCCAAGTGCCTACAATGCATTCAGGAAAACTCCATGAGTATTTTTGAACTTACCTCTATTTATATAACTAGCGGAACTGTTTTGTCTCTTTATATTATAGGAAAACTAAATAAGAAAAAATCTATGTTAAGTTTTGTATCTAACATGAGCCTACAAGGAAAATTCAATATTAATTCTAACAATTCAAAAAATCTTAAATATGAAAATCATATTGCGGGTATCACTATTGTTTTTTTTACAGCCTGTATTGCATTTCCTTTTTTTGGAGAGATAATTCATAATAACCCTTTAAACATTTGGTTTTACAACACTATTGAAGGATTGTACCAAGCACCAATTCTAAAAGGGATTTTTGGAATATCTGGAGTATTTTTCATGGCTTCAATATTTCAAAAAGGAATTGCTACTATAAAAGACCTTATGATGAAACTAAGTGGGCAAAAACCAAAAGAAATGAAAAAGAATCCATTAGAAGAAGTTTTTAAAAATGTAAAGGGTAATCCGTTTTCAGAATCGAAAGAAAGTGAAAAAATTGATATAGACGATGATCTTTATGTCGATTTTGAGGAAATGGATGAAAAAGAAAATAAATAAAATCCATGAAAATTATTGTAAGAACTTTTGCTGGATTTGAAGAAATTCTTGCAAAAGAAATATTTCAAATCACCAATCTCAACCCTGAAATTGGCAAAAGAGCCGTTTACTTAGAAGGGAACCTAGAAACAATATACTCTCTAAACTTGTGGTCTAGACTAGCTCTCGATGTGTTGGTAGAATTGCACCATTATAAAGCAAGTAATGAAGATGAACTTTACAATGGAGCCTATGAATTTGTTTGGAACAATGAATTTTCTATTCACGAAACATTTTCGATAACTAGTGTAGTTAATTCCCCTTTTTTTAACCATTCTAAATATGCTTCTTTAAAGATAAAAGATGCAATAGTAGATCAGTTTAATAAGAAAATTGGTAAACGACCAAGTGTTGATAGAGAAAATCCTGACCATAAGTTTTTAGTAAGAATTTCCCACGACCAAGTAAACTTACTTTGGAACACTTCTGGCGACTCCTTATTCAAAAGAGGATACAGAACCATGACTGGAATAGCTCCACTTAATGAGGTTTTGGCAGCGGGAATATTAAATTTCAGTGGCTGGGATTTAAAGAGACCTTTAATAGACCCAATGTGCGGATCAGGAACATTTTTATGTGAAGCATTAATGCTAGCTAGAAATATTCCACCAACTATTAAAAGAAAATCTTTTGGCTTCATGAACCATAAAGATTATGACCATGGTTTGTGGGAAAAATTAAAGGCTAAATCATTGCAGGAGATTAATAACAACCAACCAACAATAATGGGGTTTGATAATTTTAATGAAATGATTATTGCATCAAGGACAAACATTAATAATGTTTTACCAAACAACAACTGCAAAATTACCTTCAAAGATTTTTTTGATTTAGAGCCCCCACTTGAAAATCCTATGTTAATTCTAAATCCTCCATACAACGTAAGAATAGCACAGGAAAAAAATCACTTATTTTATGAAGAAATTGGCTCTAGATTGAAACACACTTGGAGCGGTTCTGACGCATGGATATTAAGTGGAGATTTAGAAAGCTTAAAACATATTGGTCTAAGGCCGATTAGGAGAATAAAATTATTTAATGGGCCAATCGAAACAAAATTGGTGCACATTCCTCTATATAAGGGAAGTAAAAAAGATAAATACAGGTAAATTATCAGACTATCGAATTGGATAAAAATAAAATTAAAAATATTATAGAAGAAAAAATAAAAGATCTTGCCTTAGAAATTGACGAACTAAGACAAATAGCAAAACCTATTGAACCAGAAAATGCAATTGGAAGAATTAGTAGAATGGATGCTATAAATAATAAAAGCATAAATGATAGAATGTTAAGAAACTCTTTACAAAAATTAAAGAATTTAAAAACTGGATTAAACAGACTAGGGAATATAGATTTTGGCATTTGTATTCAATGCAAAAGAGAAATTAATATCAACAGATTACTTCTTATTCCAGAGACACTTAAGTGTGTAAAATGTAGTTAAACTTTTTTTTTTAAAATCAAATTAAAAATTTACTGTTAATAAAAAGAAAACTTTTAAATTTGAAATTATAATCTTCACTATCCAAAAACCCTCCCACCCTTAAATTGTAACAATGCAAATAAATAAAGAAAACATACTTAAAAGTATTGAAAGCTTTATTGGAGCTGATAATGAATTGGCCATTAAAGAGGCAGAACACCAAATAAAAGTATTTGAAGTCGTGTTCCAAAAAGAAATTGAAAATTTCCAAGAAAAAGGAGAAGAAGATGAAAAAAACTTAAATCCAGAAAATGAGCAAGAAAATATTTTAATATTAAAAGCTATTAAGGCATTTAAAAAAGAACAAGAAGATAAAAAAAACAAAAAAAAGGAGGAGGAAAAAAGTAATATTAAGTTAAAAAAAGAAATTCTTGAAAATTTTCAAATACTTATAAACAGTAAGGAAGAATTAGGACATTTAGCTAGAGGAATTAAAGAGATTAGAACCAACTGGAACAAAATTGGCAGTATATCACCAAATGAAGATCATAAACTTCAACAAAAATTTAGTAAACTAAATGAATCCTTTAACTATAACTTCAATATTTATAAAGAACTTAAAGAAAATGATTTAAAAAGGAATTTTTCACTTAAAAATCAAATAATTCACGAGCTGAAAAACTTAAGTGAACTTAAAGACTACAATAAACTACAGATAGAGCTAAAGATTTTACAGAATAAATGGGAAGAAGTTGGACCTACTTTCAAGGAGCATTGGGAGGATTTAAAGAAAAAATATTGGTCAGAGGTTCATATAATTCAAAAGAGAATAAATGAATTTTACAGTAATTTAAAGACTAATCTTAAAGACAATCTTGAAAATAAAAAGAAACTAATCGAAAAAGTCAAAGAACTCTCTAGCCAACAAACCAACAATTCTAAAGAATGGGACTTATTGGCAAATCAATTAAAAAAATGTCAAGCAGAATGGAAAAAAATAGGTCCTGTACCAAAAAAAGAAAATGATAAAATATGGAAAGAATTTAGGTCTTACTTTGATGTGTTTTTTGACAAAAGAAATGAATTTTTAAAGATTGAAAAAGACAACAATAAAGAAAACTACGATTCTAAACTTGAGTTAATTGAAACAGCCAAAAAATATGTAGAAAACATTAAAAATGATAGTAATCCTTTATTAATCAAGAAACTTCAAGAAAAATGGAAAGGAATAGGAAATGCAGGAAGATTTGCAGAACAAAAACTTTGGAAAAAATTCAGAGCTCAATGTGACTTATTTTTTGAGACAAAAAAACAAAATAGAAATTCTATTATTTCTGCTGAAAAAGAAAACTTAAAAACTAAAAACTCACTAATTATAGAATTTAAAAAATCTGGAAAATCTAGCTTTTTAGATCTAATGAATTTTATTGATGAATTTCAAAAAACTGGTGAAGTACCAAGAAAAAAATCAGAGGAAATTATAAAGGGATTTGAAAATTTAATTAATCAGATTATTATCAATAATAATTTCACTAACGAGGAGAAACATAAAATTACAAGAGCTATAAAATCCTCTTTACTAAGTAACTCTTCTAATCCAGAAACAACTTTCATAAACGAGAAGAACAGAATTAATAAACTTATTAATACTACTTTGAAGGAGACAACACAACTGGAAAATAATTTAGGATTCTTTTCAAACGCAAAAGGAAAAATGTTAGAGGACTTCCAATCAAAAATCGAGAAGAATAAAGTTAAAATTTCAGATTGGAGAGATGAATTAAAAAAGTTATCTGAAGTCTATCATAAAAATTAATTCTATCTTTCAATAAAGGATTTTACCATGGAAAAAGATGTTTTAATTACAGATGATGCTGTTGTATTGGGTTTATTAGTCTCTTGTTTGGGTCTTATATTTTATACTTCTCAACTAAAATCCCTTAAAACTTTTTACAAAATAATACCAGCTCTTCTTCTATGTTATTTAATACCATCCCTATTTAGCACAGCGGGTATTATCTCTCCAAAAGTTTCTGGATTATGGCCAGTTGCTAAAAATTACTTTCTTCCAGCGTCATTAATTTTAATGACACTTAGTACTGATTTAAAAGGAGTAATTAAGCTTGGCCCAAAGGCTTTAATTATGTTCTTTACTGCTACAATTGGAATAATTATAGGTGGACCAATTGCCATTTTGATTACTTCTTTATTTTCTCCAGAAACAGTTGGAGGATTAGAATTTGATGCTATTTGGAGAGGAATGGCTACACTAGCAGGTAGTTGGATTGGTGGAGGAGCAAATCAAACAGCTATGTTAGAACTTTACCAATTTAATCCAGAAAAATATGGCGCAATGATCACTGTTGATATAGTAGTTGCCAATATCTGGATGGCTTTTATTTTATATGGAGCAGGGAAAAGTGATAAAATTGATAAATGGTTAAAAGCAGACTCAAGCACCATAAATGATTTGAAAAATAAAATGGAAAATTATTCCTCAGCTGTTGAAAGAAATACAACTTTTCATGATTTAATGAAAATAAGTTCTATTGCCTTAGGTGGAGTTGGAATAGCTCACTTTTTAGGTTCTATTTTGTCAAAATGCAATAATTATTTTTCAATTTTTAATGATACTGTTTTTACAAGTCATTTTTTCTGGGTAGTAGTAGTCTCCACTACTCTTGGACTTGGATTGTCCTTTACAAGATTAAGATCTTTGGAAGGCGCTGGAGCCTCAAAAATTGGAAGTGTATTTATTTATTTACTTGTAGCTATTATTGGTATGAAAATGGATATTACAAAAGCTTTAGAGCAACCTCTTTTAATTGTTGTTGGTCTAATATGGATGATTTTTCACGTAGGTCTCTTGGTTCTAGTAGCAAAAATTATAAGAGCGCCATTCTTTTTCTTGGCCGTTGGAAGTAAAGCAAATGTTGGTGGAGCGGCTTCTGCTCCTATTGTTGCGTCTGCATTTCATCCTAGCTTGGCACCGGTAGGTGTATTATTAGCTGTTTTAGGATACGCTTTAGGAACATATGGAGCAATATTATGTGCGACATTAATGGAAATAGCAAGTCCTTGAAAAATTAAAATGAATTTATGTACAAACTACTACTTATAATTTCAGGATGGAAAGTTGATACAAAAACCCCTGAAGAATATAAAAGATGTGTATTAGTTGGGGCACCTCACACAAGTAATTGGGATTTATTTTATGCTATTTTACTTCTAAAAACCCTTAAAGTTCCATTCAAATTCACTATTAAGAAACAATGGTTTAGATTTCCATTTAATCTTATTATTGGTCCTTTGGGAGGAATACCTATAAACACTAAGAAAAAAGAGAAAAATGGCAATGTTAAAATAATGGCTGATTTTTTTAAAAAAAATAAAGAATTTGCAATGGCTATAACACCAGAAGGAACAAGATCTTTAAGAGAAAATTGGAAAAGTGGATTTTATCACCTCGCTAAAGACAATGACCTTCCAATATGTTTTGGTTACTTGGACTACAAAACCAAGATTGCTGGAATCGGAGGGCCAATATTTCCAAGTGATGACAAAGAGGCTGATATGAAAAAAATCATGGAGTTTTACAATAATAAAAAACCAAAATATCCAGAGAAATTTTCTTTAGATAAAAGATTTATTTAATAGAGTTTTTTTTGTAGAAAAAATGCATGCATATAACATGGGGAAAACTGATTGCAGAAAGAAAAATAAAAAAATAAGCTATGCTCTTTTCTGGAGCTAAATTCAAATAATAAATTGCAATAAGGTAGAGGAATATTGCCCCTATATTAAAAGGTAAAGCGTTCTTAAACATCTTTAAGTGGGTATGTTTTAGTTTATTTTTTAAATGCATCCACCCAATTCTACTATGTTGAAATATAAAATAAAGACCAAAGGTTAAAAGCAAACTTTCCTTATTAGATAATAAAAAGAAAGCAACTATGATCAACCATTCTAATTTTTGAAAATAAATTGCTGTTAAAAATGGAAAGATTAAAAGAAGATTACCAATTAAAACATAATTAAAGTTGACCATTGGAACTTTAATATTCATAATTAGTAATATTTTAGAAAACTCTTCAAAATGAATTAAAAACAAAGAACTAAAAAGAACTATTCCCCAAAATATAGCTATTGCATTAGAGTTTATCTTCCAATTGTTAATTTCCGTTTGTCCAAAATGCCAAGCAGAGTAAATTAAAAAAAACACCAAGCCTAATGTAGGGACCCAAAACCATATTAATAAAATAGGAACCATCATCATTAAATAATAAAAGATAAACTTGAAATTAATAGTGTTTTTTTTGCTTAATATTTCCGTTAAATGATCTAAAGCACCGTGTGGAATTCCTATTATTAACAAACCAAAAGTTAAAACTGCTAAGTTATTGGACGACAAATTTAGCAGTTCGTTGGATGCGATACTATCATCTAACAATATATAGGCAATCATTAAAATTGGAAAGAGAAGTTTTTTAAATTTCCAATAAAACCAATAAAATATAGATTTTATAAATATTCCAATTTGTAACTTATAAAACATAGATAATTCTTCTTTTAGAGAAGTTTTTTCGTCTAAGAATTGTAGAACAAAATAAGATGATTTAACATTAAATAATCTTTCAAAAATCGGCTTTCCTTTCGTTGGCCAAATAGTAAGAATTATTAATAGTAACTGATCATAAAAAAGGAATCTTTTATTAGGCTTTAACTTTTTGGCTTTCAAGATACCTTGGTCACAAATCAATTTGGCATGGCGATACATATTTTTAAATGCATAGCCCGTACTTGGCTTAACATTACCTGCTCTTGTTCCAATATTTACCCATTTTTTTCCGGAGGATTGCTCTGGCAAATTAGAACTCATTGGGATTACTCCTTCTTCTTTAGAAATGACTTTATAAGATCCAAAGTTTTTAGTAATAAATTTATCTAACTCCTTCTCTGCTTCCAATTTGTTAATTATTTTTTTACCAAATCTCGTAAGCTCTATCAGTGCTGAATTTGAAGTATATGGTAGGATATAGACAAATTGTGTAGATTTCTCTTGAGGAATTCTAAAATCCATCATATGGTAAACACTTTGGTCTAGTTCCTTTTCTTTTAATTCAACTTTTAATCCAAAAAATGACTGTGAAATATTGAAATCTCCATTGGGAATATTATTAAAATCTGGCGGTCTACTATCAAAAATCCAGTCTGATGTATATTTTTTTTCTAAAGTATTTATATTTAAGTGTTCTTTTTCTTCAATTTTAAATACTTTTTCTCTACTGTGATCTATATTGTATTTGAGCATTATTTTTCTTGTCCAATTGTACAAGTCAATACTATCTACATGAAAATATTCAGTAGGATCTATTGGATTACTTTCATTGTCATTGATTTGAATACTTGTCCAACTTTTCGATATAATAGTTGAAAAGTTTTTATATATATCGTCTTTTCTATTGGCCCAAAAACAAAACGTCTTGTCATTTTCAAGTTTTTCACTTGGTTCAATAATTAAAAGCTTTTTATTATTTAGTAACGAATGTTTTGCCATTTCAATTAGCAAAATGCAAGTACTTGCACCCCAGCCAACAAAAATTATATCGTAATGATGATTTTTCAACAAAATTCAATTTGAGTTTGACAATATATAACATTTAGCAATAAAAAAATTTTAATTTAGAGGAATTAAAGACTATGCAAACTCATTAGCTTAATTAATTGAAATTATTTTTAATGTTATAAATTATTGCGTAACTAATAACTATATATTTTTAAAAAAATGAAACTAAAAAAACCACTTTTTATCTTATGCATGTTCTCTATTTTATTATCCTGTAGTAATACCCAAAAAAAAGTAAAAACAACAATGAATTATCCAATTACAGAAAAAAAAGAAGTTGTAGATAATTATTTTGACACTGTAGTGAAAGATTCATATAGATGGTTAGAAGATGATAGATCTAAAGAAACGGAATCTTGGGTAAAGGCAGAAAACGAAACAACATTTGCCTATTTAAAAAATATTTCATTTAGGACAGACCTAAAAAAAAGACTAGAATACCTGTGGAATTATGAAAAGATAAGTGCTCCTTTTAAAAAGGGCGAATTCACTTATTTTTATAAGAACAATGGTTTGCAAAATCAATATGTAATATTTAGGCAAAAAGAAAATGAGTCCGCTGAAGTTTTTTTAGATCCTAATCAATTTTCAAAAGACGGAACAATCTCTTTAGGAGCTTTAAGCTTTTCTGACTCTGGTAGTATTGTTGCCTATTCTATTTCTGAAGGTGGTAGTGATTGGAGAAAGGTAATCGTAATGGATGTCTATTCCAAAGAAATTATGGAAGACACTATAGTAGATGTGAAATTCTCCGGTCTTTCTTGGAAAAAAAATGAAGGATTCTTTTATTCTAGTTACGATAAACCTCAAGGCAGTGAATTATCTGCAAAAACCGATCAGCACAAACTTTATTACCATAAACTAGGAACATCACAAGCTGAGGACCAACTTATATTTGGAGGAACAGACGAAGAAAAACATAGATATGTTGGTGGAAATGTTACTGAAGATGGAAATTACTTATTTGTTTCCGCAAGTGTTTCAACCTCCGGAAATAAATTATTTATGAAAGACTTATCAAAACCTAATAGCGATTTTATTACCATTTTAGACCACACCAATAGCGATACATATGTGATGGAAAATGAAGGAAGTAAATTGTATTTGGCAACCAACTTAAATGCACCTAATAAAAAAATAATAACTGTGGATGCTTCCAATCCAAGACCAGAAAATTGGGTGGATTTTATTGCTGAAACAGAACATGTATTAAGTCCTTCAAATGGTGGTGGTTATTTCTTTGCAGAATATATGGTAGATGCTGTTTCTAAAGTAAAGCAATACAACTATAAAGGGGAAATGATTTTCGATGTAGAACTTCCAGGTCTTGGAAGCGTTGGTGGATTTAGCGGAAAAAAAATGGATACTATTCTCTATTATTCTTTTTCAAACTATAAAACCCCTAGAACCATTTATTCATACAATCCTAGAGAAGGAGAATCTAAAATTTATAAAAAGCCAGATGTTGATTTCAACCCTGATAACTATGAAAGTAATCAAGTATTTTATGCTTCGAAGGACAGTACTATTATTCCAATGATTATTACCCATAAAAAAGGATTAAAATTAAATGGTGAAAACCCTACCATTCTTTATGGTTATGGAGGTTTTAATATTAGCCTGACTCCATCATTTAGTATAGCCAACGCTGTTTGGATGGAGCAAGGTGGAGTTTATGCTGTGGCCAATCTAAGAGGCGGTGGAGAATATGGAAAAAAATGGCACAAAGCTGGAACTAAAATGAAAAAACAAAATGTTTTTGATGATTTTATTGCTGCTGCTGAGTTCTTAATTCAAAACAACTATACATCTAGTAAATATTTAGCTATAAGAGGAGGTTCTAATGGTGGGCTTTTAGTAGGAGCCACAATGACCCAGCGTCCTGATTTAATGAAAGTTGCACTACCAGCTGTTGGAGTTTTAGATATGCTTCGTTACCATACTTTTACGGCTGGAGCAGGATGGGCTTACGATTATGGGACTTCTGAAGATAGCAAAGAAATGTTTGAATACTTAATCGGATATTCTCCAGTTCATAATGTGAAACAGGGGGTTGAATATCCAGCTACTTTAGTAACAACAGGCGATCACGACGATAGAGTAGTTCCTGCACATAGCTTTAAGTTTGCTGCCGAACTTCAGGCAAAGCAATCTGGTAACAACCCTACACTAATTCGTATTGAAACAGATGCTGGCCATGGAGCAGGTACTCCAATAAGCAAAACAATTGAACAATATTCTGATATTTTTGGTTTTACATTATACAATATGGGTTTTGAAGAACTTCCGAATAAATCAGTAATAGAAAATAACAATTAAGTTGTATAGTCTTTTATAGAAACTGTTTTAGAAAAGAAAAATAATTTTATCTTCGAGGCAATTATGAGAATCATCATAAAAAGTGTATTACCCCTATTGCTAATTTTTGGTTTCTTAACTGCTCAATCTCAGTTCGCTACTGTAAGAGGAACTGTCTATGAAAAAGAAACTGGAGAACCTTCTTTTGGAACTAACGTTAAAATAAAAGGAACTGGGACAGGTTCTTCTACAGATTTAAATGGCTACTACCAAATTAATAAACTTTCTTCGGGAAAGATTACTCTAGAGATTACCAATATAGAGTTTAAAACTATTGAGTACACAATTGAATTAAAGAAAGGAAAAATCACTACTCAAAACTTCTTCATGGAAGTTAACGATGAAGTTTTAGACGAGTTTGAGTACAGTGCAGAAGCAGAAGAGAGAAAAACAGAAGTCAAAATGTCTGTTATTACTGCAACTCCAAAAGACATGGCAAGAGTTGTAGCCATCGGGGGTGAACCAGACTTTGCTCAATATCTGCAAACAACTCCTGGTGTTGTTACCACAGGCGATCAAGGAGGTCAAATGTATATTAGAGGTGGTTCTCCCATTCAGAATAAAGTGCTTTTGGATGGTATGACAATATATAATCCCTTCCATTCTATTGGTTTCTTTTCAGTTTTTGATATAGACATTATGAGAAGTGCAGATATTTATACTGGAGGATTTTCAGCAAAATATGGAGGTAGAATTTCTTCAATAATGGATATAACTACCATAGATGGTAATAAAAAAAGACACAAAGGAAAAATTTCGGTAAATCCATTTGGTTCTAAATTAAAAATTGAAGGCCCAATTAAAAAACTAAATGAAGAAAATAACAATTCAACTGCATCCTATATTTTTTCAGGAAAAACATCCTATTTAGAACAAACATCAAAAAAACTTTATAGTTATATAGATTCAAATGGCCTGCCATTTAATTTTACTGATTTATATGGAAAAGTTTCTATTAATGGAACCACTGGAAGTAAAGTCAATTTTTTTGGTTTTAGTTACAACGATAGAGTAAAATACAAAGCAGTTTCTGACTTAAACTGGAACTCTTGGGGAATTGGTTCTAATTTTGTAGTTGTTCCAGCTAGTTCACCTGTTCTAATAATGGGGAAATTTAATATTAGTGATTATAAAATCTCACTTGCAGAACTTGACCCAATCAATGAAGGAGAAACACTAGAACCTAGAGAAAGTAGAATTAATGGATTCAATTTAGGATTTGATTTCAAATATTTTCTTGGCGAAAACGAAATTAAATATGGGATTGAAGTAAATGGATTTACTACAGATTTTAATTTCTTTAATAGTGTTGGCAGAAAAATTGAGCAAAATAATAATACCACAGAGCTTGCTGGTTATGTTGATGCAAAAATAATTAAAGGACTTTTGGTTATTAATCCAAGTTTTAGGGCTCAATACTATGCTTCCTTAAGAAATTTCTCTCCAGAACCTAGAATAGGTTTAAAATACAATATCTCAGAAAAATTCAGGATTAAAGCTGCATCAGGACTTTATTCTCAAAATTTAATTTCTGCAAATTCTGATAGAGACGTTGTTAACTTGTTTTATGGATTTTTATCTGGCCCTGATAATTTGCAAGACTCCATAACACTAGACAATGGAAAAACAGTAGCAAGAAAGCATTCTCTTCAAAAAGCTACACATGCAATTTTTGGATTTGAATGGGACTTAGCAAAGCATCTCACCTTAAATGTTGAGGGTTATTATAAGTGGTTTAACCAACTAAGCAACGTTAATAGAAATAAGTTATATGAAGAAAATGATGATGCACCAGATGTACTTAGAAAAGATTTTGTAATTGAAACTGGAGACGCTTATGGTACAGATTTTGTTCTTAAGTACAGCAATGATAAAACCTATCTATGGGCTGTTTATTCGCTAGGCAAAGTTTTAAGGTGGGATGGTATTAGAACTTACTCGCCACTCTTTGACCGAAGACACAATATCAACCTTGTAGGCACACAGAATTTTGGAGAGGGATGGGAAATTAATGTAAGATGGAATTTTGGAAGTGGTCTTCCGTTCACTCAAACGCAAGGCTACTATCATTCAATAGATTATTCACAAGGAATAAATACAAATATTTCTACTGTTAATGACGATCAATTGGGAATTATTTATGCAGATTTAAATCAAGGGAGACTATCTTCATATCACAGACTAGATATAGCAGTTAAAAAACATATAGAATTGAGCAAAAACTCTACTGTGGATATAACATTTAGTATGACAAATGTATATTCAAGAAAAAATATTTTTTACGTGGATAGAATAACCACTGAAAAAGTCTACCAGCTTCCACTTCTTCCTTCTTTAGGTGCAAGTTGGAAATTTTAAGTTCTGTTTTTTTTTAAGATATCGGAATTAAATATTAACTTTAATTCCCGTATCAAAATCTACATACGGAATGCCATCATCATCAACTAAATATATTTTTGTAACAGGAGGAGTTACTTCTTCATTAGGAAAAGGAATTGTTTCGGCCTCTTTGGCTAAAATTTTACAATCTAGAGGACTAAATGTTACCATTCAAAAGCTTGATCCATATATAAATGTAGATCCTGGAACCCTAAATCCTTATGAACACGGGGAATGCTATGTGACAGAAGACGGTGCTGAAACTGACTTAGACTTAGGTCATTATGAGAGATTTTTAAATATTCAAACTTCACAAAATAACAATGTCACTACAGGAAAAATATACCAGTCTGTAATCAACCGGGAAAGAAATGGAGACTATTTGGGAAAAACTGTTCAAGTAATTCCTCATATTACCAATGAAATAAAAGAACATATTTTAAAATTAGGGAAAGGGAAAAGTTACGATGTTGTTATTACGGAAATTGGAGGAACAGTTGGCGATATAGAATCACTTCCATTTATAGAGTCAATAAGGCAATTAAAATGGGATTTAGGTCAGGATGTTTTATTTATCCATTTAACACTAATACCCTATTTATCTACTTCAGGAGAACTTAAAACAAAACCTACTCAACATTCTGTAAAAACCCTTTTAGAATACGGAATTCAGCCCGACATACTAGTATGTCGAAGTGAGTACAATTTAGATGATTCCATTAGAAATAAGATTGCACTTTTTTGCAATGTTGAGAAAGAGTGTGTAATTGAGTCCATAGATGCAAAAACAATTTATGAGGTTCCTTTACTAATGCTTAAAGAAAAACTAGATACTGTTGTTTGTGAAAAACTAAAAATTAAAATAGAAAATAAACCAAGTTTAACAAAGTGGAAGAAATTTTTAAATAATTTATATAACCCAGAACAAAGTATAGAAATAGCATTAATTGGAAAATATGTAGAACTTAAAGACTCTTATATTTCTATAGCCGAATCGTTAATACATGCAGGTGCAAGGAATAAAACTAAGGTGAACTTACATTGGATACATTCTTCAAAATTGGAAACCCAAGATTGTGAATCCGTTTTGAAAAATATTCATGGCATAATAGTAGCTCCAGGATTTGGTTCTAGAGGAATAGAAGGTAAAATAAAAGCCGTTCATTATGCTAGAACAAAAAAAATACCTTTTTTAGGAATTTGTCTAGGGATGCAGTGTGCAGTAGTTGAATTTGCAAGAAATGTTTTGAAAATGGAAAATGCCAATTCTATAGAAATTGATTCCAAAACAAAATTTCCAGTTATTAGTATGATGGAAGAGCAGAAAAAACTCAAAAAAATGGGAGGAACAATGCGACTTGGTGCCTACAAATGTGATATTGAAAAAGAGACATTACTGCACAAAATTTACAAAAAAGAAACTATTTTAGAAAGACATAGACACAGGTTTGAGTTTAATAATAAGTACGTAAAAGAATTTGAATCCAAAGGATTAATTTTCTCTGGAAAAAACTCAAAAAATCAACTTATGGAAACTATTGAAATAAAAAGTCATCCATGGTTTATTGGAGTTCAATACCATCCTGAATACAAAAGTACAGTAGAAAATCCACATCCGATATTTCTTGGGCTAATTGAAGCTGGGTTAAAACAATCTCTATAATTTATAGATGTCTCCAGAAAAAATAGTTCATAAAATGATGAGTAATGATCTATTTAGCAAATGGCTGGGTATCGAAATCATTTCTATTAAAAAAGGATATTGTAAGTTAAGTTCAACTATTTCTAAAGAAATGACCAATGGATTTAATCTGGCTCACGGGGGAATTTGCTACAGCCTAGCAGATAGTTGTTTTGCATTTACGGCAAATTCATTGGGTAAAATTTCTTTAACAAAAAGTGCAGAAATTCGGTACTTAAAAAAAGTAGAACTAAATGATACAATATTTGCAGAATGTAAACAAAATCAAAAAGATAGTAGTCTGTTTATAGTTAATATATTTAATCAAAAGAAAGAAGAAATTGCTATTTTTAAGGGAATTGCACATTTTACAAATAAGGATTGGCTTTAATATATACTACAAGCTTATTTTGAACTAACTTTATATAAAAACAACTATGAAATCAGCATATATTTTAGATGCAATTAGAACACCTATTGGTTCTTTTGGTGGTTCATTAAGTAATCTTAGAGCAGACGATTTAGCTACAGTTCCTTTAAAGGCATTAATAGAAAGAAATCCAAAAGTAGACTGGGAACAAGTAGAAGATGTTATTTTAGGATGTGCTAATCAAGCTGGAGAAGACAATAGGAATATTGCTCGAATGGCTTTACTCTTAGCAGGTTTGCCCTATAAAATAGGAGGAGAAACAATTAATAGACTTTGCTCGTCAGGAATGGCTGCAACAATACATGCATATAGGTCCATAAGTTTGAATGAAGGAGATTTATTTATTACAGGTGGAGTAGAACATATGACAAGAGGTCCGTTGGTTATTTCAAAAGCATCCAAAGCTTTTGGAAGAGATGTGGAAATGCACGACTCTAGTTTTGGTTGGAGATTTATCAATCCTAAAATGGCAAAGCTATATGGAACCGATGGAATGGGCCAAACTGCAGAAAATTTAGTAGACCTTTATAAAATATCTAGAGAAGACCAAGACTTGTTTGCTTACAATTCTCAAATGAAAGCCTCTAAAGCTAAAGAAAATGGCAGACTATCAGAAGAAATTTGTACTGTTAAAATTCCTCTAAGAAAAAAAGATGATTTAATTTTTAGTTCTGATGAATTTATAAAAACCCATACTTCACTTGAAAAATTAAAAACTCTTAGACCTGCTTTTAGAAAAGAGAATGGAACTGTTACTGCAGGAAATTCTTCGGGGTTAAATGATGGTGCTGCAGCTTTATTAATTGGAAGCGAAAGTGCCGCAAATAAGAACCATTTTACACCAATGGCAAGGATAGTAGGTGCTGCAGTTGCAGGTGTTGAACCGAGAATTATGGGAATAGGACCAGTTGAAGCAAGTAAAAAAGTTTTAAAAAGAACTGGTTTATCACTTGATCAAATGGATATAATTGAAATTAATGAGGCATTTTCTGCACAAAGCTTAGCTTGTACAAGAGCTATGAACTTAGAGGATAATGACCCGAGAATTAATCCAAATGGAGGCGCCATAGCTATTGGTCATCCGTTAGGAATGACAGGAGCTCGATTATTACAAACTGCAGCTATTGAACTACAGAACCAGAACAAAAAATATGCTTTGGTAACCATGTGTATTGGAGTTGGACAAGGTTATGCAACTATAATTGAAAAACCGTAAAGATGATTTTTGAATTTAACGGAATTAAGCCTGTAATTGACCCAAGTTCATTTATTCATTCTCAGGCAAATGTTACAGGAAATGTGGTCATTGGAAAAAATGTTTATGTTGGCCCCGGAGCTGCAATCAGAGGAGACTTTGGAAAAATAATTATAAAAGATGGGGCAAATGTTCAGGAAAATTGCACCATTCATACGTTTCCAGGAGAATCAGTTATTATTAACGAAGGAGCACATTTAGGTCATGGTTGATAGTACATGGGGCAACTATTGGATGTAATTCACTAATTGGAATGAATGCAGTTATTTTAGACGATGCAATAATTGGAAACGAATGTATAGTAGGTGCATTAACGTTGGTTAATAGTGAGATGGTAGTTGCTGACAGAAAAGTAATCGTTGGTAACCCAGGTAAAATAATTAAGGACGTTAGTGAGGAAATGATTGCCTGGAAAACTGAAGGAACAAAAATATATCAAAGTTTACCAATGGATTTCCATAACTCCCTTAAAGAGACTGAACCAATAACTGAACCGACA
>CENJ01088136.1_pt1 | contig 20100 bp, 14 predicted proteins | sample 356161 | NCBI WGS metagenome assembly CENJ01 (sample SAMEA2619531, study PRJEB7988) | marine metagenome | biome: marine biome (ENVO:00000447); feature: surface water layer (ENVO:00002042); material: "saline water (ENVO:00002010), including plankton (ENVO:xxxxxxxx)" | depth 5 m
CCCAGAAGCCGGTGTCATCCATGCCAAGCGGCTCGAAAATGCGGGTTTCAAAGAACTCTTCCAGCGTCATGCCGGAGAGTTGCTCGACGATATAGCCCTGCACGTTCACGCTCGGGCCGTAATCCCAGGCCGTCCCGGGCTGTGTGACAAGCGGGAGCTCAGCCAGCGTGTCGATCATCCCTTGCAGATCGGTTTCCTGAAGGTTGGCATCGGAATAGGTCGCTGAAACGCCAAAGCCTGCCGAGTGAGACATGAGCTGTGCCATGGTCATCGGGCTGGCCATTGGTTCTGTGCCGCCATCTTCGGTGGCGACGACGAGGTCTGCAAACTCCGGAATATAGTCGGACACAGGATCATCCATCTGCCAGAGCCCGTCCTCATACAGCATCATCATGGCAACACCCGTGACAGGCTTGGTCATGGACGCGATACGGAAAATCGTATCGTGCCGCATCGGCGCCTGTGTGTCGTAATTGGTGACGCCATAGGTGTAGAAGTCCGCGATCTGGCCGTGACGCGACACCAGCCAGACATAGCCTGCCAGCTTTCCTTCATCGACGAGCGCCTGATAGTCAGCGTCCAGTGCGGCAAGGCGGTCGGACGCAAAGCTGACGCTTTCCGGCACGACCGTGTCTACGCCATGCACACGACCGGATGGCGGCGTGGCGGTTTCTGTTTCGGCGTGAGTTTCTGGCTCTGGCGCAGCCGGCTCTGACTGGGAACAGGCCGTGACAGCAAGCATAGCGGCGAGCGCGACGCCGCCGAGCAATCTGGTATTCATAATGTCCTCCCTTGGGGGTGTCTCCCCTCATTTATGTAGTCGAGTATGAGCAGGAGTGTGCATGCGTGCAAGAGTTGAGTGACGCTAGGATAGTGTTGCGACGGCGCGCTTTCCGTGGCCCCATGAAGAAAAACGGGAGGAACACCATGATCAGGCTTTATCACTGCCGCGATGCACGCTCATTCCGGGCGCTCTGGATGCTGGAAGAATGCGGGTTGGACTATGAGCTGGAGCTGCTCCCGTTTCCGCCGCGTTGGAAGAAGCCTGAATATCTGGAAGAGAACCCGCTCGGCACGATTCCGCTGCTGATCGATGGTGATACGCGCATGACGGAGTCTGCGGCGATCTGCGAATATCTGGCGGCGAAGTATGGGCCGAAAGAGCTGCATGTGGGGCCGGATGAGCCGGAATTCGGCGCCTATCTCAATGCGCTCCACTATGGCGAGGCGACGTTGACCTTCCCGCAAACGTTGGTGCTGAGATATACCCGCCTTGAGCCGGAAGAGCGGCGCCAACCTGTTGTCGCAGAAGCCTATGCGAAATGGTTTCTGGGGCGTCTGACGGCTCTCGAGACGCGTCTTGCCAGTCATGAATATGTCGCGGCGGACCGGTTCACGGCGGCGGATGTGTCTGTGACTTATGCGCTGTTGCTGGCGCAGGCGCTGGATATCCTGAAGCCACTACCAGACACGCTGCAGACCTATTGGGACAGGATGAGTGTACGACCGGCTTTCAAGCGCGCTAAAGACGCGCAAAAGCCGGCTGCAGAAGTGCTCTAGCTGGCGAGGTTTACTCGCCGGCCATATAGCGTGGCATCCAGCCTTCATGCGCGTCGCGAAGCGCTTCCAGCGTGACGGTGTGGTTCACAACATTCGGGCTGACGCCTGTGTCGATTGAGATGCTGTCGCCTTCAAACTTGCCCAGAACGTATGGCAGGAAGCCTTCTGAATCCCACTGTTCCAGCTGGTCGTCGCTTACGGCGATCAGATAGCTTGCAGGGCGCTCACCGAAGAGCTGGGTGAGTTCTGAATCTTCACCTGGCTCCGGAGCGCAGAAGGACACGCCTACGCCGCCAGCAAGGGCCATTTCAGCTGCCGCACACGCAATGCCGCCATCAGACACGTCATGCACTGCGTTGACGACGCCTTCGCCGATCAGCTTGCGGATGAACTCGCCATTATCGATTTCAGTGTCGAGCATAGCTGACGGTGGTGGGCCGAGCTCTTCGCCCTTCAGGCCGAGCCACTCGCGCGCATAAAGGGATGCGCCAAGGTGAGGCGTCGTTTCGCTGATCAGTACCAGACGGTCACCGGCTTGCGCGCCTTTAAGCGTTGCAACTTTGGTCACGTCTTCAATGAGGCCAACGCCGCCAACAACAGGTGTCGGCGGGATCGCGATGCCGTCAGTCTCGTTGTAGAGAGAGACGTTACCGGACACGACAGGGAAGTTCAGCTCGCCACAAGCGGCTGCCATGCCCTCAATCGCTTTCACGATATAGCCCATTGTGTTCGGCTTTTCAGGGTTGCCGAAGTTTAGGTTGTCGGTAATCGCAATCGGTTTTGCGCCAACCGCTGAAAGGTTGCGATAGGCTTCCGCGACTACGCCTTTGCCGCCTTCAAACGGGTCTGCCGCGACATAGTGCGGGTTACAGTCTGAACAGATGGCGAGCGCTTTGTTTGTGCCGTGAATACGGACAATGGCCGCGTCGCCGCCAGAGGTGGAGCTGTCGACCGTGTCGCCCATAACGTGGCGGTCATACTGTTCCCAGACCCAGCGCTTGGACGCCATATCCGGGCAGGACATGAGCTTCAGGAGCACGTCTGCGAAGTCGGATGGCTCTGCGTGTTTGGAGAGGTCGAACGGCGCACGCTTTGGCGGCTCATTCCATGGGCGGTCATAGTTTGGCGCGTCGTCAGCCAGCGGCGCGACAGGGATGTCGCAGACGACTTCGCCGTGTTGCTTCAGTACCAGACGACCGGAGTCAGTCGTCATGCCGATGACTTCAGCGTCGAGGTCCCATTTGTCGAAGATCGCCTTGGCGACGGCTTCCTTGCCCGGCTTGAGGACCATGAGCATACGCTCCTGGCTTTCAGACAGCATGATTTCGTAGGCTGTCATGCCTTCTTCGCGCTGAGGCACTTTGTCGAGGTCCATCTCAACGCCGATACCTTCGCCATTCTCGCCGCCACTGTCTGCCATCTCGACAGAAGAGGAGGTAAGGCCAGCTGCGCCCATATCCTGAATGGCCTGAATGGCGTCAGTTTCCATCAGCTCAAGGCAGGCTTCGATGAGAAGCTTCTCGGTGAACGGGTCGCCAACCTGAACGGTTGGGCGTTTCTCTTCGTCACCTTCAGAGAATTCTGCAGACGCCATCGTCGCGCCGTGAATACCGTCGCGGCCGGTTTTGGAGCCAACATAGAAGATCGGGTTGCCCGGCGTTGCGCCGCGTGCGTAGAAAATCTTGTCCTGATCGGCCAGGCCAACAGCCATAGCGTTGACAAGGATGTTGCCGTTATAGCCAGCGTCAAACTGGGTTTCACCCGCAACAGTCGGAACGCCGACACAGTTACCATAGCCGCCAATACCGTGAACAACGCCCGCCACCAGGGAGCGTGTTTTCGGGTGACCCGGCTCGCCAAAGCGCAGCGCGTTGACCAGCGCAATCGGGCGCGCACCCATTGTGAAGACGTCGCGCAGGATACCGCCAACACCTGTCGCCGCGCCCTGATAAGGCTCGATGTAAGACGGGTGGTTGTGGCTCTCCATTTTAAAGATGGCCGCCTGACCGTCGCCAATATCGATGACGCCAGCATTCTCGCCCGGACCCTGAATGACGAACTCATTCTTCGTCGGGAATTTAGAGAGGTGACGGCGTGAAGATTTGTAAGAACAGTGCTCCGACCACATCACCGAATAAATGCCCAGTTCCACCAGATTAGGGTGTCTGCCGAGACGTGTGATCAGGCGATCCCATTCTTCGGTATTGATGCCATGTTCGGCAGCGTCCGATTGGTTCTGGACGGTCTGCATGGCAGTGACGATTTTGGCGGAGAGGTCGGTGGTATCAGTCATACGCGCTCTTTAACGGGGAACGGCCGGATTCGGAAGTAAGAAATGTGCCGGAATCCATCCTGTTTGGTCCATAAATTCCGTGATCGTGTCGAAAAAACAGTGTTGCTGGCAAGGCTCGCTTAAGGCGCGGGTGCTAAACCGGCTTATGAACGTCGTTTGTGTGGGTTATCTGGCCGTTGCCGTCTAAGGTCGAAATTTTACCCGTCAGTCCATCCCATCTGCCCGATCTGGTGGAGCTGAACGAGATTTGCGGTTTTCCGGCGCGGTCGCTGGAAGGCTGGCGATGGGTATTGTTTGATAACCCCGAACAGGGCGATGAGCCGGCCGGCTATGTCGCGATGAAAGAGGGGCGCGCAGAAGCGTTTCTGTGCACGCAGCGCAGGGCTTTTAAGAGTGGCACGACAGAGCGGAGCATGGTGTCAGCGCACACGTTTGTTTCCCGTCAGGCTAAACCCGGTCTTGGTCTGAAATTGCTGCGCCATATGCTGAGGTCTCATGGCGCGGATGCAGCGAACACACTCAACAACAATGCGCTCTCTGCGCCTATGTACCCGCATGTAAATGCTTTTCCTTGGCGGGGCGAGTTGGGTCGAGTTTTTCTTGAGAAGCCTGTCCGCTGGAGCGCACTTCTGCGCTCGCGAATCTACAATGCCCTCAAAAACAGCCCGTTCAAGATGCTCGCGTCGGGTTGGCAACATCTGGAGCGCGGTGTCAAAGCGCTACCGAAAGCCGGTGAGTTCGCCGGCTTCACTGTGATCGATCCGGCCGACCCGGCTATGTCCAGTCTGCTCGATGCCTTCAATGAGGCGCTTCAGGCGGGTGCAACGCTCCAGCCCAACCGGTCTTCCGAGATCTGGCGCTATCGCCTTGCCGATCCGGATTATCATGACGCTATGCGTCTGCTTGGTGTTATCCGTGATGGCGCTGTGGTGGCGCTGCTCGCTGTATCGCTTGCCAAGGATGATATGTTCTCAGCCTCCGCGTTGGAGATTGAGGACATGGTCAGCCTTGATGAAAGCGCCGTCAGTGATGCGGACATGCTCGACGCAGCTGTTCAACTTGCCAAAGTGTCAGGCGCGGCGCGTGTACGCCGACGCGTGATCACACAGTCGCTGGCCGACAATGTGCCTGCAGGATGGATGCTGCGCGAGCGCGACTATCACAGCGCGCACATGCAGTCGCGCGTCGATGATCTGCCGGACAACTGGGCGGAAGGCCCGTTCGATAGCGACTTTTTCTTCGCGCTGCGACGTCCCGAAGTGCTTCGGGTACGTCGCTAGCTCGATTATTCAGCCTCTTCGGTTGCTGGTGTGAAGACCAGCTGGATTGCGCGGTTCTGGGCGTTTTCAGTTGCCGGTGTCGCGTCAGCCGGGAAGATGAAGCAGAAGTCTGTCGGGCAGTCTGCTTCCGGCAGAGGTTCAGCGTCGAAGCTACGAAGGGACGGAGCCATACCAGCTTGCGCCGGTTGCTGAACAAGCATGCTGGCATTCAGCTCGTTTGGCTGAGCTGCTGAATCATATTTTTGAAGGAAGACAACGACGCGGTCATCATCGCTTTTACCCGTAGCGGACAGGAGCGCGTGCGGCTGGCCATCTTCTCCGCTGACGGCAATCTCTGTCGGCGCAGTGATGGAATAAGGCAGGTCTTCCTCGGTTTCGTTTCGGGTGAAGACATAGTTGAACTGGCCGCCCGCCTGACGCTGCGGATAGACGGAAAAGCCGTCTTCGGCGACGGACAGCTGCCAGTGTGTTGCAAACAGGATCGGGCGAAGCTGTGACCAGAGCTCTTCGCGATCGAGGTCTGCGCCTTCCACTTCAGCCTGGAAAATACCGCGCAGCCGGTTGAATTCCTCGCCGCCGAAAAAGCCGCCAATTTCGTTCACAAGCGCTTGCCATGAAGCTTTGATCGCGTCCGGCTCGCTATCCCAGCTATCATTGCCAGCGGCGCTGACGATCTGCGCGAGCAGGGAGCGGAAATATTCGCGGCGCGCCTGGAACAGATAATTCATCGCGTCGTCGCAATTGATCTCTTCAGCGCGCTCAACAGCTGTTTCGGTCAGGCCGGTCAGATTTGCAAGCAGGGCATCCGGCGTCGCCGCGCCCTGACTTGCCCGCCAGACGCGCGTGTAAGCGCCGATCTCACGGGTGAGTGCGACACGGTCTGTCAGGCCAAAAATGCGACAGTTGCGATCCAGAACATCGATCATCAGCCAGTTTGTCAGCATTTCGCTGGTGTTCGCCTGTTGCTGTTCTTCTGGCGGTGGCGGCGCTTCTTGTGCGCTGGCTGGCAGAATAGCGGTGAACGCGAGTGCAGACATCAGGCATGAGCGAAAGTTGAAAAGCATATAGGTCTCCGGCTGGTCGCGCGCACGCTAACAACGCCGTCGCTCTGCCTGCAAGGGGAGAATACAGAGAAGCGAGTTCTATGACTGCATTGTCATGATATCAGCCAGTTAAGTGCCTTTCTCCGGAGGCGCAGGGCGCTCGAAGACCTCTTCGATCGTGAGCCCGAATGCATCGGCAATGTGGAACGCTAGCGGCAGGGACGGATCAAAGCGTCCGTTCTCGATGGAATTGATGGAGTTTCTGGAGACGCCAACGCGGTCTGCAAGCTCTGCCTGGCTCCAGCTGTGTTCTGCGCGGAGCACCCGGATACGGTTTTTCATGCCTGCTTCCTCAAACTGCGCGTGACATCCAGATGCGCCAGACGAGGCTGAACACAGCGGTAAAGATCGCCTGCAGCACAACGACAGCGCCAAAACCCAACAGGAATGTCATGAGTGCTGCGCGCTCGGTCAGCTGAGCTTCCGGATCTGTCAGAGTAGCGAGTGACAGAACGAGCGACTGAAATGGTGGAAGAACCAGAAGCAGGGGGATCATGCCGGCACCGACCAGCCAGCCCCATTGAGTGCCAAAGCGTGTCGCCCCGCGATGCCATTCATCGCTTTTCTGATCTTTTTGCGCAAACAGAATGAAAGAGCCGCCAACCTCAATGAGTACGGCGACGCCGCCAAGCGCAAAGATAAGCCAGTCTGGGGATGCCTTTAGCCAGGGTAGCGACGCCAGATAGGCAATCGGGACAACTACGAGGATCGGAACAAGGATACGATGTTGGGTGAGCGGATGGTTGAGCAACGACATATAGATCCCTCAGTGAAAAGCTAGTTATGCAATATGAAAAGTATACTTGTCACAAATCCATCCGTTTGACAAGTGTGCTTGGCATTCAGGGTAAAAGAAAACCGCCGGCATGCGAACACACCAGCGGCTTCTGATTCCAGATTATCGGTCGCTTACTCGCTGTGAGCGGCAACCCATGCATCAGATTGGGCCTGCGCAATGCGCAGAAGGTTGCCCATTGGCGCGTGCATATCGAGAAGGTGGAGGCCCCATCCTTCGTTGATTGTGCCGTCTGCATTGAAGATGTCGCCCCAGAACTCGTCTGTGCGGTCATCATTCGGGTCAGCGTTGATGCTGATCGCGAGGTAGTTATGCGTGTCAGTTGATACGCATTCAGCTGTCAGAAGGCCTGGCAGTTTCACGAACGGCGTTTCAACTTCAACGCCTTCAGCGAAGACAGGCTCTACGCCAGCGCGGTCAGGGCCAGTGCCGAGATAGGCATCAAGGACGCCGTTATCGCCAGAGACCTCTGCAGGGTTCACACACATTGCGTCGCCGCGTGGTGTGTTGACGCCGAAGAAGCTGGAAGGCGCTGGCGGTACATCTTCACGGAATGCAGAATATGCGATCACGCAGCCAAGCTGGTCAGCTGTTTCACATGGCGGCATGCCCATGAAAGAACCGTCTTCCTGCGTCGGATAGGTGATGCCGGTCGGCATCGCAGACACGATCAGGTCCTGAGACGGTGTGCCGATGATAGACGCTGCGAGCAGGCCCTGAAGCACGCTTGAGCCTTGTGAGTGACCAACAAGGATGACACCGCGGCCATCATTGTAGTTTTCGAGGTAGTAGTTCCACGCGTCTGTCACATCCTGAAGCGGCAGTTCTCGGTCTTGCTCCATTGGCTGGCCGGCCATGTTGGCACGAAGCGCGCGCAGCGTGACCTGACGGTACATTGGCGCGAACTGGCGGCAGACGGAGCCGAAGCGTGCGAACTGGCCTGCAGTCGTGAACATCTCGGCAGGGTCTGCAACGAGGTCGGAGTTACCGCCCTGATCCGTTGATGCTGTCGGGTAGACGTAGAAGCAGTCAATCGCCGGATCAGCCGCTGGTGTGTAGCCTTCGGAAGACACAACGACTTCGCCATCTACAACGTCGACGACTGTTGTGCTCAGGTCAGGTGCGCAGGCGTCATTGCCAGCTGTTTCGGGCACGCAGAGCCAGTTGTCTGTATTTGCGTAGTTCGCATGGCCGTCATCATTGATGCGGGCCTGTTCGACTGGCGCTTCAGCTTCTGGTGCCGGTGCTTCGGCCGCAGGTGGTTCTGCCGGTGTTTCCGGTGCCGGTGCGTCGCCGCCACATGCCGCAAGCGATGCCATCAGCAGGGCAAGGCCTGTTGTACGTAGAATCATTTTTTCTCTCCTCCCACACAAGTGTGATCACCTGTGATTGTGACATGCTTATCTGCTGCGTAAAGAAAAATATAGTCCACACGCATGAAGTTGCTTTGATTGAAGCCGAAGCAAGGGGTGAGGGGCTTTCATCCCCATTTTGCGGGATTGAGGTCAATCGCCGTATTGACCATGGATCGCCCCTGTTAAAGAACGTGACCAGTTGATTCACGGAGGTTGGGGATGACAACAGCTTCGGCGCCCGAATGGGTTTCCAAGATGCCGCAATGGGCGCAGGACGGATACGCTTATATTGAAGGGCTTTGGTATGAGGGCGTGTTCGGCCTGTCATACGGAGAAGTTCTTACGGCGATTGGCGTTATCTTGCTGTCCCTGATGATCCGCGGCCTGTTCGCGCGAACTGTCGTGCGGGCGATCACGCGCGCCGCAGCGGGCACAAAAACCAATCTTGATGACGCGCTGGTGACGACTATTTCCGCACCGCTAAAGCTGGTTCCGGTGATTGTGGGTGTATATATCGCGACACAGGTCGTTGATCTGCCTCCGATTGCGCAGGCTATTGCCGATAACATCCTCCGCTCCATGGTGGCACTCTCTATCTTCTGGACGCTTAACCGCGCGGTCGGTGCGTTTTCATTCCTGTTCACCGGCTTGCGTGAGACGTTGTCGGGCGCAATTGTCGACTGGCTCGTGAAGACACTTCAGGTCCTGTTCCTGATCGTCGGCGCGGCGGCCGTTCTGGATATTTGGGGTATTCCGATCGGGCCGATCATTGCTGGCCTTGGTGTGTTCGGCATCGCTGTCGGCCTTGGCGCGCAGGATCTGTTCCAGAACCTTATCGCGGGCATTCTGATCCTGACCGAGAAACGCTTCCAGCCAGGCGAATGGATTGCTGTGGATGGTGTCTGTGAGGGGACAGTTGAGAAGATCAACTTCCGCTCCACGCTGATCCGTCGCTTCGATAAAAGCCCGATGTATGTGCCGAACTCGAAGCTGTCCGATAACGCGGTGACCAACTTCTCACGCATGACCCACCGCCGCATCAAATGGGTGGTCGGCGTCGAGTATCGCACCACCGTGGAGCAACTGAAGTTCATCCGCGATGAAATCGAGGCTTTCCTCTGGGATAGTCCGGAGTTTGCCAAACCGCCTGCAACGGCGCTTTTCGTGCGTGTGGATACATTCAATGCCAGCTCGATCGATTTCCTGATCTACACTTTCACGAACACGACGAACTGGGGTGAGTGGCTGGCGCTGAAAGAAAAGCTGGCGCTGGAGATCATGGACATTATCGAACGCGCGGGAACGGGCTTCGCCTTCCCAAGCCGGACGGTCTATATGCAGCAGCAGGACCCGCCGGAAATCATGTCGCCGCCGGAGCTGTCAGAACGTGTCGAGCGTGCGCGCGTTCAGAAAGTCGCGCAGGGCAAAGCGCTTGGCATGGATATGGATGACGATGGTGGTGAATAACGCCTGAGCGTCAGGAGGCAGCTGTCAGGCCGCCTCTTCTTGCGAAGATGCGCCGCGGACTTTCCAGAAGCGGAGCGCGCGGGCAGCAGCCTGGGGCGAGACCTCGCGATAAACGGCAGCATATTCTGTCACCATATTCACGGCGTCTTTCTTGCCCGCAACGTAAGCCGCAATCGTTGCAAAGCTTTGCAGCGGTGCATCAAGCGCTTTCATGACAAAGGCGAGGCCATCAATGTCGCGCTTCATGTAGATGCCGTGGGCTGCAGCATAGCTAATGCCGGAAATACGGTGCAGGGTTTCGCAGAAATTTGAAATCTGATTAGCCTGAATGAAGCGATGAAGATGGCCAATGCCAAGCGCTTCACGCTGTTGAATTTTATCAAGTTCGGCTTCAGCGAGTTTTTGTTCGCGGGACTGTTTCCCGAAATTCTTGCGAACGAGGCGGCGGCTGCGCGCCAGTGCCGCGTCGAGTTCCTGTTCGGAAACGCCTTCAAAGCGCTTCATGATTTCGCTGCGCAGATCGCTCTCGACCAGCATGACCAGCTCGTTGAGCAGGTCGAGCGGTACATCATCACGGCCTACAAAGCTTTTTTGCAGAAGCGCAGACTTTTGGGCTTTGTCCGCGACCTTCTCCATCGATTCACGGCCGATCTGGGCCGAGCTGTTTTCGAGGAGGGAGGCGATGACCGCTTCGGTACCGTGATCGACGATCGCATCGGAGACTTTCTCACTCACGCCTGCGCGCTTGGAGATCGCCATAATGTGTTCCTGCGTACGCGAGGTCACGATTTCGATCAGGTCTTCATCAGAGAGAGACGCGGAATTCTCCAGGACAGGTCGCGCGACATCGATATCATCGTCCATGGCGAATGTGCGAAGCGTGCTGTGCACAGGCGCTTTTGATTTAGTGAGCTTTTCTGCGAGTTCGGCTTTCACCGACGTCTGCATGTCTTTCACAACCGCGCCAACAACGTCATCGAACAGCATGCATTCGGCATCGCTGCGTTCGCATGGATCGCCGAGGAAGAGGTCGGTAATCGAACGCAGGAGCTCGCGGCGTTTCTCACTTGAGGATTCGCTGGCGAGATCTTTCAAACGTGCAAAAGCTGAAACGGTGCTGGATGACATTGCGTCGCTCATTCTGTGTATGGTTGAGCATGACCCTAGCCAAAGACCGTTAACGAAGCGTCTGGCAATCTTTGCAAAATTGACTGGGTTCGCAAGAAAAACTGGGGAAAATCAACCTTCCAGCGATTCACGTTTTTCTTCGAGTTCCAGCCATTCCATTTCAGCTTCTTCCAGCTCTTCTCGACTGGATTCAAGCTCTTCGCTTGCTTTCTGGAAGCGGGCCGCATCCTTGCTGAAAAGGTTCGGATCAGCGAGTTCGGCTTCCAGATTTTCGATGCGCGTCTGTAGCTGCGGCATTAGCTTGTCGAGCTGTTCAAGGCGGTGCTTGTCTTTGAAAGACAGCTTGTTCTGTTGCTTGGACGCAGCTGGCTTGTCGGATTTAGCTGAACCTTTGGAAGTCGCCTTGTCCTTTGTTTTCGCACCTTTAATTTCCTTCAACTGGCGAACGGCATCGCTATAACCGCCCGGTGTTTCCAGCCACTGGCCGTCACCCACCGGTGAGATGCAGGACGTGACGACGCCATCCAGGAAGGCCCGGTCGTGGCTCACCAGAATGAGTGTGCCATCATATTCGGCCAGCATGTCCTCAAGGAGTTCAAGCGTCTCCATGTCGAGATCGTTTGTCGGCTCGTCGAGCACAAGCAGGTTGGAGGGTTTGGCGAGCGCAATGGCGAGCAGGAGGCGATTGCGCTCCCCGCCCGACAGCGCGGCAACCGGCTGGCGAAGTTGTTCGGACTTGAAGAGAAAGTCCTGCGCATATGAGGCGACATGCCGCGGCGTGCCGCGCACCACGATCTGGTCGCCGCCTTCCGGTGCGAGCGCCTGCCAGAGCGTGTCGTTCGGATCGAGCCGGTCGCGCCCTTGATCGAGATAGGCGATCTCTAGATTTGTGCCGAGTTTCACAGAACCCGTATCCGGCTCCAATTCGCCGAGCAGCAGCTTGATCAGCGTGGATTTGCCTGCGCCATTCGGGCCGACAATACCGAGCCGATCGCCGCGCTGGACGCGGATGGAGAGGTTTTGCACCACCGGCAGTTCACCCGCCGATGTCTGGAAGGTTTTGGAAATGCCACGCGCTTCAATGACGCGTTTGCCAGAGCCTTCAGCCGTTTCCAGTACCATGTCGGAGGTGGCGCGGATTTCGTTCAGGCTGGATTTGCGGGAGACCCGTTCTGCGCGCATGTCCAACACTTTGCGGAGGCGGCCCATATTGCGTTTGCGGCGGGCGGTGACGCCACGTTCCATCCAACGCTGTTCGGCTTTCAGCTGGGTGTTCAGGCGGTCGAGCGCCTTTTCTTCTTCGGCTTCGACTTCATTTGCCCATGCGTCGAACTCTTTAAAGCCGCGATTATAAGAGCGGACCTTGCCCTGACGCAGCCAGTAGCAGGAGGTAGAAATCTGTTCGAGGAAGCGGCGGTCGTGGCTCACCATCAGAAGTGCGCCGCGGAAGCTCGCAAGGCGGCCTTCGAGCTGTTCGATGGCCGGAATGTCGAGATGGTTGGTCGGCTCGTCCAGAAGCAGAATGTCAGGATCTGCTGCGAAGGCGCGAGCAAGAGCTGCGCGGCGCTTCTGGCCGCCTGAGAGCTTTGCCGGGTCTGATTCCGGATCAAGGCCGAGTGTCATAAGTTCAGCTTCCGCGACGTGTCGGTCATCTCCTGAAATCGCGGGCAAATCGCCAACCGCGTAATCAATCAGCTTATCAAAGCCTGAGAGGTCCGGTTCCTGCGCCAGATAGACGGCGCGCACGCCGGGCTGGCGCCAGACATCACCTTCATCAGGCTCGATCACGCCTGCAATAATCTTCATAAGCGTGGATTTACCGGCGCCATTGCGGCCGACCAGTACAGCGCGTTCATTCGGACCGATAGAGAGCGAGACGCCTTCGAAAACGGGTTTGCCCCCCCAGGTGAGGCGAATGTCATTAAGTGAAAGAACGGGAGGTGCTGCCATGGGCGCTATTTCGTTGGTCGTGCCCGTTTTGGCAAGGGAAGAAAGTGTGTACTGAGGAATAAGGGCAGAGAAGGGGCTCAGATATGCCGGTAATCCCATCCCAGCGCGCGCTTTTCGATATTCCCGAGGATGTCGCCTACTTTAATTGCGCCTATCAGGGGCCGCAGTTGAAAGCCTCCAGCGCGGCGATGATTGAAGGTCTGCGCCATAAAGAGCGCCCATGGCAGGTCGCGCCGACCGACTTCTTCTCACAGCCGGAGCAGCTGCGCGAGTTGCTAGGCCAGATTACGGATACCAAAGCTGACAATTTCGCGCTCATGCCGTCTGCCAGTTATGGGCTGGCGACCGCAGCGCAGGCTTTGTCGCCGCATCTAAAGCCGGGCGATGAAATCCTCATGATCGCCGAGACGTTTCCGTCCACGTATCTTACCTGGAAGCGGGTGAGTGAGGAAACTGGCGCAAGCATAAAGACGGTGAAGACGCCGCCCGATCATGACTGGACCAGCGCAATACTGGAGGCCATCACGCCAGCTACGAAGCTTTTGTCTCTGCCGCATTGCCATTGGGGCACGGGCGCGATGATTGATGTCGTCAAAGTCTCTGACGCGGCGCGCGCTCAGGGCGCTTTTCAGGTTTATGACCTGACCCAGTCACTGACGGTCATTCCATTTGATTTTGGCCGCGTGAAGCCGGATTTCGTCGCGACGGCTGGCTATAAATGGATGCTGTTTCCGTATGCTTTGAGTTCTCTCTATGTCGATCCGAAATGGCATAAAGCGCGCCCGATCGAAGAAACATGGATGAACCGTGAAGGCGCACACATTTTCGAGAAGCTTGCAGAATACTCTTCAACCTATCAGCAGGGTGCGCGGCGGTTCGATATGGGCGAAAAGTCTTTACCCGCGCTCATACCGGGCGGCATCGCCGCGCTCGAACAGATCGCCGATTGGGGAATCGGGAATATTTCTGAAACTCTCAACACGCTGAACACGCAGATTGTATCATTGCTTGAAGAGGTCGGGCTGACACCGGTCGAAACGAGATTTCGCGCGCCGAATATTTTAGGTGCAAGTTCACCGGACGGTCTGCCGGATGACCTTTTGCCAGCGTTGGCGGATGAGAAGATTTTCATCAGTAGACGGGGCAATTCGCTGAGGTTTGCTTCGTATCTCCACATAACTGAGCACGATATGGATCGGCTGGCGTCCGGCCTCAAAAGGTGTTTGTAGCCTGAAGGTGCTTGTTTTCTTTGATTTCATTATAGGCACCTGCGGGAACGTACTTGTGGGCGCGGCGTCGTGAAACATATCCTTTATCAGACCAGAAATGCCGGTCCTTCCAAGGTCAGTGAAGGGCAGGTTGAAAGGAAAAGAAAATGACCAAGAGTTTCGTACAGATCATGCGCGCCCCGCAAAGCCATTGGGTCGGCGACGGGTTCTATGTGCGCTCTCTGTTCAGCTATAATGGTGATACGGCCGCGATCAGTCCGTTTCTCATGCTGGATTATGGCAACCCTTACGCATTTCCGCCAAACGATACCGGACGTCCGCGCGGCGTTGGACAGCACCCGCACCGCGGCTTCGAGACGGTGACTATTGTTTATGATGGCGAGGTGAGCCACCGCGATTCACATGGCGGTGGCGGCACGATCGGGCCGGGCGATGTTCAATGGATGACAGCCGGTGCTGGCGTGATCCATGAGGAGTTTCATTCTCAGGCCTATTCGGAAAAGGGCGGGCCATTCCGCATGTGTCAGCTATGGGTGAACCTGCCGAAGAAGGATAAGATGGTGCATCCGCGCTATCAGGCGATCCTCGATGCCGAAATTCCGGTTGTGGAGTTTGATGGCGGTAAGGCGCGCCTCATTGCGGGTGAACTGCATGGCGTCAAAGGCGCTGCATCGACCTTCACGCCGATGAATATCTGGGATGTGAAGCTCTCCCGCGCTGGTGAGATGACGCTGGATATTCCCGATGGCCACAACACCATGCTGGTCGTCATGTCCGGCCATATTGATGCAGGCGGATATCGCGTGAATGCGGGTGAGGCAGCGCGTTATTCTGTTGAAGGTGAAGGCGCGACCTTCACCGCCGGTGAGAATACGGTCCTGCTTGTGCTGACTGGTGAGCCGATTGACGAGCCTGTGGTCGGTCATGGCCCGTTCGTCATGAACACCGTGCAGGAAATCCATCAGGCGTTTGCCGATTTCCAGTCCGGCCGTTTTGGCGGCATTCCGGACTAGGTCTTTGTAGACATCCGAATTGAACAACGCCCCGACCAACCGGCCGGGGCGTTTTGTATGCTTAGTAGCTCACATTCACCGAGAGCCAGAGGCGACGCGGTTCCTGATTGATCGCATACTCATTCGAATAAGCCTGCGAGCCACGGCTCGTATAAGGCATGTACTGGATGAAATCCTCATCGAGTAGGTTATCAATCGTAGCATTGAACGTGACATGGTCGTTCGCGCGCCAGCCGCCGCCAAGGTTGAACAGGACGTAGCTTGAATAGTCTCCGAGCTGGTCCTGCGCTTCACCTGCACCGCGATAGCGTTCTGATGCGTATTCGCCGCGGATCCAGAGATTGATGTCCGAAGTGACATCCCAGTTCACACGCGAATTCAGCTGGTGCTGTGGCACGTTCACAAGTGGCTCGCCAATGCTCGGCCCGCTCTTTTGCTCGCTGTCCTGATAGGTGTAGTTGAGCGAGATAGTGACGTCCTCGAAAGCCTGACGCAGAGACGCCTCGACGCCGCGCGTTTCGGCCTCATCCACGTTTATAGACTGTGAGAAGGTCGCCGGGCGTGGCCAGTAGCCGTAATCAACACACGAATCGGACGCCGGCAGGGCGTTGTATTCGGCTTCTGTCAGCGCATAGGCGCAGTTGATCAGCTCCGGGCCGTTAGCGATCTTATCTTCAAACGTGTTCTGGAACACGGTCAGGTTACCTGTAAGGCCTCGGCCGTCTGTGAAGTAAACGCCTGCCTCATAGGTTGTGCTTGTTTCCGGCTGCAGTGTCGGTGTGCCGAGTACAGGGATGGTGCCCTGACCACGGAAACCGATAATGCCGGACGCAATCTGCTCAAGACGCGGCGTTTTAAAGCCACGGCTGACGCCGCCCTTCAGGGTCAGATAATCGTTTGCAGTCCAAACGAGGTAGGCGCGTGGAGAGAATTGTTCGCCGAACGTGCTGTGATTGTCGTATCGGCCGCCAACGGTCAGCGCGAGATCGTCAATGATGCGCCATTCGTTTTCCGCGAATAGAGCCCATTGCTCATGGCTGAAAGGTTCTGCTGCGACGCCGTCAACCATTTCGGCATCCCAGAACTGGCCGCCAATTGTAAATGTGTGCTGGCCAACCGTACGGTAGAAACGGCCATTATAAATTGTGTTGGTCGCTTCCAGATCGCGCGGGTCGCCCGCAAGGCGGTTCGTGCCAGCGACATCAGACGGCAGGACGCGTCCGAGTGTTTCTGTTGTGTTGCGGGTAATGTCAGCGTCGAGCACGCCGTCCAGGATTTCGCCTGTATAAGCCAGCACAAACTGCTCACGGTTGAACTGAAGCTCGTCGGCATAGCCGCGTGTGCCCAGCGTGCCGAGCTGGCCTTGCGAGTTGTCGAAGGACTGTTCGTTGATGTCGGCGTCGAACCAGATGCGGTGATTGTCATTCGGCGTGTAGGTGAGGCGGCCACCGGCAGACCAGATCGTGCCTTCTACAGGGGACGGGCCACGACGTGACACTTCGATCGGGTCACCGTTCGCGTCTGTGAAGACCAGTTCAGAGGCTTCGCGTTCGAAATAACGGCCCCGCACGGCAAAAGCGAGCTGACCGGGTACGACCGGACCATCGGCATAGAGCGTGGTGTTATAGCTGTTGCCGAAATCATCATCGCCCTGCAGCGTTGCGTCGACGCCGAGATCAATGCCGAACTCTTCGTCAGGCGTGCGTGTGATGATGTTCACCACGCCGCCCATCGCGTCAGAGCCGTAAAGCGTAGACATTGGGCCACGCACAACTTCGATACGCTCGGTCGCGGAAACAGGGGGGATGAAGTTTGCAGATGTGTCGCCGAAGCCGTTAGGCGTGACATTGCCGGCAGCGTTCTGACGACGCCCGTCTACCAGTACGAGGGTATAATCGCTCGGCATGCCGCGAATGGTGATGCTCTGGCCACCTGTTTTGCCGACGCCATTGCCGATATCGACACCAGGCACATTGCGGAGTGCTTCTGCCAGACTGTTCACGCGCTGCTGTTCCAGCTCTTCGGCAGGGAGCAAGGTGATGCTGGCCGGTGCGTCTACGATGTTTTGCTGGAAGCCTGCCGCCGTGACCACGATGTTGTCCAGCATGCGCTCTTCAGTGTCTCCGTAAGCCGGTTCAATCGGGTCGGCATCGTCAGCTTGTGCGGCAAGTCCCTGCGCGACGGCGAGCCCGATAGCCATTGCGCTGATGCTTCGCAGAAATCCGTTTTTCATAACTACCCCTAGTTTTGCGAATAATTCTCATTTGCGTAATCGTGGGGTAATGCTCTTGCAAATCATTTGCAACAGAGTCGAGGAAGATTTCTCAAAATATTTTCACGGGGGAGGCGTGCGCGGCGTGGTTGGTGTTTGAAAGGCGGGAATAATGGTATGCGTTTTAAGCAATGCAGAGACTGGTGCCCGTATCCATATTTAAACTCGCCGACAGGCGACGAACGCCAGCCAAAAACTGGCAACTCGGACTGCTGCTCGCGTTTATCGCCGGTTACATCAATGCGGGCGGGTTCTTCCTCGTCGGGCGCTACACGTCTCATATGACGGGTATTCTCTCCGCCGTAGCAGATGATGCCGCGCTTGGGCTGGCGCTGCCTGCTGCCGCACTGTTCGGGCTCATCATCTGTTTCATCGCGGGGGCCGCCTTTACGACGCTGCTCGTGCTTCAGGCGCGCAGGCGTAGATTAGCCTCGCAATATAGTATCCCTTTGCTGATTGAGGCCTTCCTGCTGGTCCTGATCGTTCTGTTGAGCGGTGTATTCAGCGATGGCGTCTCTCTGGTACCTTTTATTGCAGCCATGCTCTGCTTTCTGATGGGACTGCAAAACGCGCTGATCACGAAAGCCTCTACAGCCGTTGTGCGGACCACACATGTGACGGGGCTCTCTACCGATCTTGGTATCGAGATCGGTCGCTGGCTTGCAGGCAGGGCGCGGCGTGCAGACCTGGTTCGTATGGTGCTCTATCTCAGCGTTTTCATTGCGTTTCTCGTGGGTGGAATTTGCGGCGCGCTGATTATTCAGGGCTGGGCGGCTGGCGGACTATTGCCCGTGGCGGGGCTGCTTCTCCTTCTTGGAGTTATGCCCGCTATGGCTGACCTCAGAGCTGTATTTGGTGCCCGTTGAGCCTGATCGAGGCGCATCTCTACCGGAATAAAATCCTTTAGAGCGGTGCATTCGTCGATTTTTCCACCAACTCATCGCTTGTTGAAGTGTATACGAGCAAAAAATGACCTCAATCGGCGCGAATTACTTGCGTCTATTCTTGCGAGCTTTGGTTTCGCCTGATAGGGCAGAGAGGGTCCGTTGCGTGCCTGAGCCGCCGGACGTTCAGCCGAAAGAGTAAGACTATGCCGAATTATCGTTCACGTACTTCCACACATGGCCGCAACATGGCGGGCGCTCGTGGTCTATGGCGCGCGACAGGTATGAAAGACGGCGATTTCGGTAAGCCGATTATCGCTGTGGTGAACTCTTTCACCCAGTTCGTGCCGGGCCATGTCCATTTGAAAGACCTCGGCCAGATGGTTGCGCGAGAAATCGAAGCGGCGGGCGGCGTTGCCAAAGAATTCAATACGATTGCTGTCGATGACGGTATCGCGATGGGCCATGACGGCATGCTCTATTCGCTGCCATCGCGTGAGCTGATCGCGGACAGCGTCGAGTATATGGTCAATGCGCACTGCGCCGATGCGATGGTCTGTATTTCCAACTGCGATAAGATCACGCCGGGTATGCTGATGGCTGCAATGCGCCTCAATATTCCGGCTGTGTTTGTTTCCGGTGGCCCTATGGAAGCCGGTAAGGTTGTCAAAGACGGCAAGGAGATCGCGCTCGACCTCGTTGATGCGATGGTTGCAGCTGCGGACGAGAATGTCTCCGACGAAGATGTGCAGGCGATTGAACGCTCGGCTTGCCCGACATGCGGTTCTTGCTCCGGCATGTTCACAGCGAACTCCATGAACTGCCTCACAGAAGCGCTGGGCCTGTCTCTGCCGGGCAATGGGTCTACACTTGCAACGCACGCGGACCGTAAGCGTCTCTTCCTCGAAGCAGGGCGTCTGATCGTTGATAATTGTAAGCGTTATTACGAACAGGATGATGAGAGCGTTCTGCCACGCTCTATCGCGAGCTTTGAGGCGTTTGAGAACGCGATGAGCCTCGACATTGCGATGGGCGGTTCAACCAATACCGTGCTCCACCTTCTCGCGTCTGCGATTGAGGGGGAAATCGATTTCACCATGGATGATATCGACCGGCTCTCTCGCAAAGTGCCGTGCCTGTGTAAGGTCGCGCCTGCTAAAGACGACGTCCATATGGAAGACGTACACCGCGCAGGCGGCATCATGTCTATCCTCGGTGAGCTGGATCGCGCAGAACTTCTGCACCGCAATCTGCCGACGGTTCACGCGCCAACGATTGGCGATGCCATTGACCAGTGGGACATCACCATCTCGACGTCGAACACTGCGCGCGAGCTTTACTCTGCAGCGCCTGGCGGCGTGCCAACGCAAACAGCCTTCAGCCAGGCAAGCCGTTGGGAAAGCCTCGACATTGACCGTGAGAACGGCGTCATTCGCTCAAAAGAGCATGCCTTCAGTCAGGATGGCGGCCTTGCGGTCCTCTCCGGCAATCTGGCGATTGATGGCTGTATCGTGAAGACGGCAGGCGTTGACGATTCCATCCTGAAATTCTCCGGTCCCGCGAAGGTCTATGAAAGTCAGGATGATGCGGTTTCCGCTATCCTCACCGGCAAAGTGGTTGAGGGCGATGTGGTCGTCATTCGCTATGAAGGTCCGCGCGGTGGCCCGGGCATGCAGGAAATGCTCTATCCGACCAGCTATCTGAAATCCAAAGGTCTCGGAAAAGCGTGCGCGCTGATCACCGATGGTCGCTTCTCTGGCGGTACGTCGG
>CENJ01053783.1_pt1 | contig 20081 bp, 15 predicted proteins | sample 356161 | NCBI WGS metagenome assembly CENJ01 (sample SAMEA2619531, study PRJEB7988) | marine metagenome | biome: marine biome (ENVO:00000447); feature: surface water layer (ENVO:00002042); material: "saline water (ENVO:00002010), including plankton (ENVO:xxxxxxxx)" | depth 5 m
AATGCTTGCCGTTCCGGTTGGCCTGACTTTTCCAGAGTGCTAGAACGCGAATTCTCAATGAGACCGTCTAGGCGCTGTTCCGGTTGGCCTGACTTTTCCAGAGTGCTAGAACCAACCTGAATGCAGGCGCCTGTTTTGATTGAAATTTTGGGATATTTTCTTGATAAAATCGGCCCCGGCGCATCTAAAACAATGCCAATTGACTGGGGTTTTGAGGCGTTTGTTTTCCCCTTCGCCCCCTGAGAGAGACGATGTCAGCATACTGACGGTCAGTAAATTGCAGTATGTCGACCCGTCCTTCATCAGGAACGGCGGCTTCAATTTTTCGGACGATAGGCGCAATCTGGTCCCTTCCTGAAGTATGTCGAACATACACGGAGTATTGTGCCATAGAGAAAGACATATCCAATAGGAAATTACGAAAATCCACATACGCTTTCTTTTCCTTCGGTGTCTGCACCGGAAGATCAAACAACACCATCATCCACATGAGCTGATACGAAGACAGGTAAGTTAACCCAGTCACCTCGCCTCCCATTCTGAGCTTGATGGTCCTTGGGCAAACGTAAGTGTGCGAGATTGGCCTAGGCACACGCTGCGGTAATTCTGAGCCAACCGATCCATGCTTGTTTGCAATGGCGTAATGCCGACGCTTGTGATCAGATCCATGGACAGAACTTTCACCAGTCTCTGCTTGTGATCGGGCGTTAAATTCGCTTCGTTCTCATCAGAGGAAATTTGGTAGACAACTAGATCAACTAGCGGCCTGTAGGGTTCCATCAAATCATCTGCCAGCCTCAAGCTGTCCCCAGAGCTTTTATGATGAACCGAGAAGCCTGGGTGCAGGCCGGATGCCAGAATTGATCGTGCCATGCCCGCCCTGAGGACAGTGTAGCCGTAATTCAGCGCAGCATTCGTAAAGCCTTCGCCACGTGATCTGCTGAAGTGTGGCTCAATTTCTTCCATGAGCCGCTTCCAGTAACGCTTTGCTGCCTGAGCCTCCAAATTCTCTGGATCACCTGATTGCACACGCTCTTTCATTGCCAGAAGGTCGTTTGCGTCTTTTCCGAACCAAAGCAGGGTTCTGGCCTGTGCCTCAATCTTGGCCTTCACGATGGACTGCCATAGCCGCTTTTTGCGCGGCAAGCTGAGCTGGGCTTGAGCTTCGATTAATTCACTTGCGGCGTGATGGCCTGCTAGCGGCCAGACGACCGCAGACGGGGACTGATCTGTTCCGCACAACACGATCGGGATTTTAAGTTCCGACAATCGACTAACAAGATTGAGGGAAATGCTGGCACCATAGCCGCGAATAACAAGTCCCCCGATGTCCGGAAGCGGAACTTGACCGACAATTTCCTTACTCCTGCGGAGTTGCAAAAAACCGCGATTGAGGGAAGCGTGGATCCCGTCGCTCGCGATTTCGACAATGCGGTTCAACATCTGGATTACTTGCTCCTGAATCACCTTCTGGATAGCAAGCAATCACTGTGCCATTTTCAGTAGGCCTTTTTTACTCTGCCACTTGGTGAAACATGCAAAACGACGGCGGATGCCCTTTGAAGCGCGCTTGGAGCCATCCTTATTGCTTCTAAGTGGTTGGCGCGAACCCTCGCGGATGCATTGGCTTGATAGTGCTCGGCCATGTCGATTTTGCCCGTTGTGAACTTGAAGACGATCACTTTGCGGCGACCGGAAGGTCCATCCAGTTCGAGCATGTCGCCCTTTCGAAGGCGCATAATAAGCTTTGTGCCGTTCTCTAGTGTGGGCCTGCGCCACCAATCAGGATCTGTTTGTGCCCGCTGGTAAGCTTCGAATGTAGTAACCACGTTGCCGGTCCATTTGCCCTTTTGGTCAACCCAGATGTCGTAGCAGTAGTTGCTGTCGCCCTTATAGGCTTTCACTCCATCCTTGCCATTTGAAATAGTCACAAAAGACGTTGATTTCATTGGCGTGATGACACGTGCGCTTTTAACCTGCGGGTGCATCTGGAGCCCCGTGGTGACTACGGCGTTGACGAAGTCCGCGCCGCTCAAACCTTCAGATGCCGCGTAAAGCTCGTCTCTCAGATCCGGGTCTCTGATCGATAACAAGTCCTTTGGGTTCGCGAATGAGGATAGCGGTTTTCGTGTCACCAGTATGGGTTGTCCTTTGCTGTCCGTCTCTCCGGTGAGGCCGAAAGCTGTGTCATTGTGCATGCCAGCCTGGAACCCGTGGTCCGGTTTGTGCGACACAGTCATTTTATCCCGCCAGTCTGAGACAGGCTTGAAGTATCTTTTGAGGGGCTCGGCCAGCTCATTCATGACTTCGCTATACCGCGGTTTGTCATCCAGCTTGGCGAGGTCGGCGACGCGTTTGATCATCGATCTATCTGTCAACGCGACCACTAGTGCATCAATGGCGTGGTGACGATGGTCTGAGCGGTCCTTTCGGTTGCTGTCACTGAGTATCCCGTTGAATCCGCTGAAATGGCGCAGATCAGCTGTCAGTCGACCGTTAACAACCCAAACGCTGTTCGTCTGGCCCGGTGAGCCCTGACCTCCGAATAGCCCTTCAATGTAAGACTTGCCTAGGCTGGTAATGTACCGCGTATCGTTGAGCATTCTGGGTAGGAAGTCGCTGTCTGCTTCAAACTTTTCCATCGCATCTGGGTTGAACCGCCAACGTTTATTCGAAGGCAGAACTTCGGCGCGTTGGGTGATCGCCTCCCAGTCGTAGCCAGCGGACGAGTTGAATGCTTCGAAGGGTGTTCGATTGCCTTTCTCCCGGTTGGCCTGCCGAAGGGATAAAACTTTGTTTGCAAAGCTGTCATCGAGCGTTCGAGAGAAAGGGAGCAGATGCTCGATCTCGATTTCGTCGGAAAACAGTGTAGACAGCGAAATAGGCTGTCCCGTGAACACACAAGCCTTGCGAAGCGGATCAAGTTCTTCGAACAGTCTGAGCTTCAGCCGGTTCTCGTGAGTGTCGCTGACGCTCAGACTGGCTAACTGTTCGCGCCTCTGTTCGTTAGCATGCTGGTTTAGCCGCTGATCGCGCTCCAGATCATTCAGGCCTCGGTCGGACATGGGTAACTCGCGTGCCATTTCCAGCACGACTTGGGTGGGCGGGCCATAGCGACGAATAAGATCGTTCACCACTTTGCGAAGCTCGTTGAGCGCCACGTGCACTGTTGGATTGGCGACCCGTCCGAAACGCTCTTCGTCGTTCTTTGGATTTGCTTTCTCCAGCGCTGTATGTCGGTTCAACACCTCGCCATAATAGGGCAGGTGATCTTCGTGAACCACGCCGTCGCCGCGCTGAGAGTGGTCTCCCATACCGGCTGCGTTGACTGCCTGATCGTACAATAAGCCCTTGCTCAATTCCGGTGCGAGGCGCGTATTGGCTTTGGTTGAGAGTTTGCCGTATCCGTCAGGTAACCGAACGCGGCTGACGTTTAATGCCGTTTCACCGGATAGGTTAAACTCACTTTCCAGCCACCCCACAAGCTGCGTTTCGTCTTCTGTCTCAAGCAGGTTTTCGACGATTAAGTCCTGCTTCTCGATGGATAGCTCGAACCAGTCTTGCCCCCATGCAGTTGTTTGCATCATCCGGGCAGCGGTGACATCGCCTTCGAGGAATGTGCGTTTCTCGCTTTCGAGGTTGAACTTTACAGAAGCCGGAAGTTTGAGCAGCTTTCGGATCTGGTCGAATGACTTGCGAGCTGATTTCGCAGTAGGCTTCAAGAGTGCCTCTGCGACGATGGAGCGTTCCTCTGGAGATAGCGGGCGCTTGCTCTCGCCCACTACTCCTACCGTGAGATTGTTCACCTCTTGTGCAATCCGAACGAATTGGCTGGAGGCCATCGCTTTCGCCGCCCTTGGGCACCCCGGTAATAACGTACATTTTCCCTTGGGCTGCGCTTTCAGTGGTCTCTGCCAAGCAAGAATTCCTCTCAGCTTTTCATGGGCGGACGGCGATAACAAATCCGGATGGTAGTGCTTTTGGCTCTCCCAAATGAGATCAAATTCATCCAAGATCATTTCGCGCTGTGGATAATAATCGTACGCTGCGTTGCTGCCTTGCCCTGTCGTTCTGACACGTGACTGCGGCATGGGTAGGCGCTGCCCTTGATCCAACTTTGAGTTAGCTTCTTCTTGGGCCAATCTGAGTGAGCCGAAGTAGTCGCCGAGGCTGTCCTTACCCGATGCGCGAAGTCTCTCTTTGCTGGCTGCTATTCCAGAATAGACCTTTCCCGCCTCAGAATCGCCTGCGTCAGTTTTGCGATTCGATTTGAAACCTCTGCGTTGTTGGAGGTGGAACAGCGCTCTTCCAATTTCGAATGGCGTAAGTTGTTGGTGCAGAGCTTTTGCGCGGAGAATCCATGGGTCTACCGCTTCCAAGCGTTTGCGGCCTTCCCGCTCGACTGGCATTAGTCCTTGAGCGACAAGTGCATTCATAAAGCGCTGCTTGCGTTGGAGGCGTCTGTCGCGATTGCGCCGCAGACTACGTGGCTCTCTTCTCTGAGCAGCATTCGAAGACTTGTCTTTCGGGTTGCGAGCATCTGAAAAAATGCGAACGCCCATGTCGAGCATTGGGCCTGGTTCAAGCCTGTCATTCAATTTAACCGCCGCCCAGCCGATTGAGTTTGTTCCTAAGTCGATCCCTAGGCGATAAGCGTGTTGCAATGTTAGCTCCCCAAGCCGTACGTAAAATAATATACTACTGATAGAATTTTTGGGTTGTCCCCGAAGAATTTTGTTTTGTCGTTGTTGTGTGCCACTGAAAAAGGGTGACGATTTATGGCGGTTCGTCAAGCTGTGAGAAGCTAGATGCACAATAAGAAAGCTATAAGAAACAGGTGGAGCGTCACTTTTGGTTTGGTATGAGGTGGAGATGCGGCGCTAGGGCGTTCATGGTGTTTTTTTTTAACCAGTACACTATTTCCGGTTTACTTGAGCGCTCCCGTATGTATCTTTTAAGAACATTTCTAGCACTCTGGAAAAGTCAGGCCTTCCGGTAACAAGGACTTCCTTGTGAAGGTCCACGAAATGTAAGGGTCACCTACGGGTGGCCCTTTTTACTTTTGACCGTGGGCTTGAATTCATTAGTGTGGCCCCAGTGGCACTGGATCAAACATGGTCGTTCGTCATGAGTGAATTTCCAAAGACCGGCTTCGTCCGCATCAAACAGATCCTAGCCCCCGAGGGGCCTATACCGGTCTCAAAGTCGACGTGGTGGCAGGGTGTGAAGGATGGACGTTTTCCGAAGTCAATCAAGCTTGGCTATGGCGTGACGGTCTGGCGTGCTGAAGACATTCGGGCGATGTATGAGAAACCCGATTAGTCAAAGCGGGCTGGCGAACGTTGGAATTCGAGGGTGCTGTGCCAGAAACATTTTTGGTTAAGATAAACTCCTTGAAGTGCCCTGATGGGATGGGGCGTCCGACCAAAGCCGAGCAATGGGAGCACGGATGGTTCGACGTGCCCGCAGACGTCACTTTGCCAGAAGGTAGCACAAAGAGCTCAGTGATCCCGCGTGAGGGTGACGAAGTTCTGGTGTGGGTCCACGAAGAGGAGGCCCCTTCGGGAGAAGGGCTGACGGCCACCGGCACCCTCGCTCAGGTGAGCTCTGCACAGGAAGCCAAAGACATGCTGTTGCAGTTAAGGGACGTGGCCTTGTGTAAACCGAAGGTCCACTTCAAACAGCTTCAGTCGCCACCCTTTGACGAAACACGGGTTGCCCAAAGGATCCATAGTGATTCACGCCGTCGAACGCTCTATCTTGATCCGGAGGCACGCGCTGAGTGGTTCGACGCGATGGGCATTCAACAGACAAATATGAAGCGAGCTAACGTCCGTCATCTACTGAATAGAGTAGAGGCGGAGAGGGCCATCGAGGAGCGGCTCAACACCGTCGTCGCGAGGGTTGGACAGAAGAAGTTTAGGGACGGTGTGTTGGCACGCTATAACCACCAGTGCGCAATCAGTGGGGCGAGTGTCGTCCAGACCTTAGAGGCCGCGCACATTATCCCGTATAACGAAAGCACCTTACACCGCGACGATCCAGAGAATGGAATCTGTCTTCGCGCTGATCTTCATAAATTGTTCGATGCAGGCTTGCTGTGGTTCGAGGATGCCTCGGTGGTCGTCTCGAAGAATGTGAAAGATACAACATACCGGAACTTTCATGGAGCCAAGATTGATCCTACGCCACTACCGGAGTTGATCGATGTGCGTGCTGGCTATCTCCGTCGCTTGGAGGATAACTGAGATACGAACAAGCTCAGGTACAAAAGTTGTACCAATTGCATTTGTACCGGACGGATTCGGGGCTTGTAAGTAACTGATTTATTGTTATTTTATTGAAATCAGTTTCAGGACTCGGGTCCTCTTAACGCCTTTTCTCTAAAAATGCGGAATATTTCCTGACAGCCCCCTATTTGCGGGAATTGACTTGCTGGCGTTCGCACGGGCATCAACGCTCTTTGTTGTTTAGCGTTTCCGGTGTGAAGATATGGCGTTCAATCTGCGATCACTTCGTTCATGGGAAGGTCTGTCCGGTGTATTGATTTTGCTGGGCATTTTAGGCGTCGCGCTCTGGACTGCCGTGCTCTCACCCAGAGGGGACCGCGTCCCGCGTTCAGACGTTTCGGTTATCGCTGACACCTCCGCTTATATGAACCGACGCGTGTCAGACTTTTCCGAGGCCCACAGCCTGACTAGCCGCGCTGGTCTGCAGTCTGAGGGGCGGTATCGCTATATCTGGCGGGCCCGACAGGCGGAGCTGCTGGAACACGAAAATCTCGGAATTGCCTATCTTGGCGCGGGTGGGCCGACCTATCTGCTGGTCAATGGTGTAGAGGTCTGGGGTGCGTTTGCCATTTCCACGCCGTTTCCCGGGCTTGGCGGGTATTGGCGCGTTGCGCCTGTGCCGCAGAACCTGTTGGTGCCGGGCACAAACCGGATCGAGATCGTGTCTGATCTGGACCCGTTTCGCAGTGACATCCGGCAGATTTACACGGGCGATTTTGAGACACTCGCGGGCAGCGTCGAGCGCTATAATGGCTGGCTGAACGCGCTCATGCGGGTCGGTATTCTGATGGCCGGTATCGTACTTTCTGTGGCGCTGCTGGCCGCCGTCACAGTGCCAAAGCGAATGAAGGCCAATGGAGGTTTTGCGCTCATGGGCGCGCTTTTGTTTGCCGAGGTTTATCTTGCCGGCTGGGGCGCCACTCTCATTGGGCCATCATGGGCCGGTCTTGCAGCACTGGGATTAGTTTTTGTCATCGCGTTGCTGACGGGCATTTACGCCTATCGTTGTCGCGTCGGGCCGAGATTTTACTGCGGCAGGCTGGCCGGACTTGGCCTGCTCATTCTGACCGTTTGTGCCGGCGGAGTTCTGGTTATCAATGCCGTCCTGCCGCTGTCTTTTCTGCCTGTGATGACGGTGAAGGCATTGTTCTGGCTCGGCCTCAGCCTGTTCATTCTGATCGAGAGCGGCGGAAATGTCTTGCTTCAATGGTGGGCCCACCGATCCGAAGTGGATGCGCTGACGCGTAAAGTACAGGAGCAGGCGCTCGAGCTCGATGAAAAGAGCCGGCTTATCGCCTTTGAAATGCGTAATCGGGCGATCATGGAGGAACGCCAGCGCTTTACCCGTGACATTCATGATGGGCTTGGCGGGCAGCTATTATCGCTTCTGGTGCAGGTGCGCAGCGGACGGTTGAACAAAAGCCGCATGCTGGAAGAGATACAGTCGTCGCTGAACGATTTGCGGCTGATCGTCGATTCTATTGACCATATGGGTGATGATCTGGTTGCCGTGCTCAGCGCCTTTCATGTGCGGGCAGAGGCGCAGCTGGTTTCGGCGGGGCTGACTTTCGACTGGAGACAGCCGGAAGTTATCAATGGCGATATTCGCGGCTCAGGTTCTACGCTCAATCTCTATCGCATGATTCAGGAGTCGCTGACGAACGCGATCCGACACGCCAAGGCGCAATATGTCTCTGTACGGATTGAAGAACGACAGGCACAAGGCGAGCTTGTGATCCATATCGAAGATGACGGGGTAGGTATTCCAGCAGAGCGTCTGGACACGCCGGGCAAAGGCATTCGCAATCTTCGCCGCCGTGCAGAGATGCTCAATGGGTCTGTCAGCTTTGAACCGAGTGGTTGTGGAGACGGCACGCGCGTGATTATCCGGGTGCCATTGGAACAGGCCGATGATCAGATAATGATCCAGCCCATCTGAATGGCCTCGAAAACGGCTTCCGATTTGGATTTCACATTCAGCTTGCGGTGAATGGCTTTCGAATAATGGCGCACAGTGTTCGGGGAAATATCCATCAGCTCCGCTGCTTCGATCTGCGACAGACCCTTGGCAAAGAGTGTGAGTAACTCGGTCTCTCTTTGAGTAAGCGGCGTATCCTGCCCCGGTTCGCCGGCTTTCGTGTCCGCCGGCGCCGGTGGTTTGACGTCTTTATTGCGGATCATGGACAATAAATGCGGCGTAACCTGCGCGCTCATCGGCGCTGCGCCACAGGCCGTTTCCCGGATGTGGCGGATGATCATTTCCGGCTCTGAGTCCTTCAAGAGATAACCGTTAGCGCCGGATTCAAGCGCGGCCTGAACGCTATGGCGGTCCCCCAGAATGGTCAGGATAAGTGCCTTGCTGCGGCCTTCTTTTGTGAGGCGTTCAACCAGTTCAGTGCCGGACCCGTCAGGCAGTTGCAGATCGACAAGGCAGACATCGGGCACAAGGCCCTCATCAAGCGCCTGCATCGCTTCGGCGACTGTCGTCGCGGCGAACCGGAGCTGCAACGCGGTTTCGGCTTCGATGATCGACACGATGTAATCACGCAGAATGTCATCGTCTTCCAGAATGCCGACAGAGATCACAGATGCTGTCATGGCTATCGTGCGCCTCCGGCGTCATCGAGCTTCCAGCAATTTCCATAGCGCTGGTTTTGTGAGTCGACCCAGACGGACGTAGGCGCGGCTAACGAGCCCATGCCGAGGATTTCATCAATCATCAGCCCATCATGAATGTTCACCATGCGCCAGTCTGCGCCGAAGCTTGCCTGACAAAGCGCGTGCCCGTCCGACTGGGTATCAATGAGGTCACCGGCAACAGGCTCGGTGAAGCTGATGGATGCGCCTGTCCATGCGCCCTGCAGGTTTTCTGCGACCAGCCCCTCCGGTGCAGACCGGAATTCCTCATGCAGGCAGGCGAGCGGGAGCTCGGTTGAACATTGGGTATCGCCGACATAAGGGTTGCAGAGGCTATTGCCTTGCGGGTCGCTGCAGCCGAGGCGAACGATTTCGTCCGTGTTCGGAATAGGCGTTGCAAGGAAGGTTGTGCCTGAAGATGTATCTGGCTCCAGACAGACGGCAACGCCGACAAAATCGACCATCGTGTCTTCGCTGATGGCATACTCAATAGAGCGCCAGTTCTGTGCGCCGCGTATCCAGTCGAGCAGGTTGGAGTAGTCTGCCGGAACAGCTTGACCTTCCTGATTGACGCCCTCTGCAAAGGTCAGGTCACGCAGGCGGGCAAAGATGAGATTGCCGTCCTGCTGCCATGGGGATGTGTCTTCAACGCCGATGCGCGAGAAGGTTTCCACATGTGCATGGCCCAGCTGGGTCTTGGTGAAAAGGTCACCAATTGTGATCGTGTCATTGCGCGGAAGGGATCGTTCGCGGATGCCAAGTGCAATCACGCCATTGGCCACGTTTGATGGCAGGACGAGCGAATCCAGCAGAACCTGATCCAGCCGGCCGTCATCATAACTCCGGTCAATGCCAACGGCGCCCCGACGCCCGAAACGGTTTTCCATAAAGTCGTGCAATGGGCTACGGGTGATCGCTTCATCACCGGATGACGAAAAGCCGTCTTCTTCGCCGCGCACCACAATCCGCTTATACTCTCCGCGAACGCATTGAAGGTCCTCCAGCATACGCATGCCGTTCAGATCGCCTGCGCTTGTCTGACTGACAGCGGGAGTTTGCGGAGCGTCAGATGCGGTGTCAGGCACAAGGCGTGATACGCCGAAGCCTGCTGCCCCGCCGACCAGCAGTATCAGTACTGAAAACGCAATTGTGCCCGTCGAGCGCATTCTGAATCCCGGAAAATTTTCAGTTCGTATAGAGCCTTACGACGATATCGCACACCCCCACATTTGCGGGATGCCCCTCAAATCACCAACGCTTTAGGACCCCGCACACTGCCGGGCTCTCCCCTTTTGAGTTCAGGCAGACAACAAACTGGGGACTAAAATGAAATCCAAAATAACCAGAAAAACTCAGGCTAAAAATGCGAGGCCGGGGGCGTCGGCAAAGCTCGCTACGGCCCTTCTGACGACGGCATCCGTTCTGATCGCGGGCGAAGCGGCAGCTATGGACGTAACCCGTTCACCGCAGCCTGGCTCTCTGATCTACACGACCAATGCCGGTGCGTGTCATGTGACGCTTCGCAATGGTGAATACGCGCTCTACGGCGAGTATGACGACGTAAGCGGCGATGACCATATCGAGCGCGGCATTTACCTGTCAGATGTGACGCCGGTTGCTGCGGACAGCAATTACCGTGTTCGGGTGGGCAATTATCAGTCCATGGGGCAGGTCACGGTCAGCCTGCCAACGACGTATAATTACGATCAGCCGATTTACTTCGGCCTTCGGGACATTGGCGCTGCTAGCCCGGGCGACTTTGCCGGTGGTTTGGCCGCGACGGTCGAGCTCGACACGGCTGCAATGATCACGACGGGCGGCGCATGTGCCACCATTGGCGGAATGATCAACATTGGTGGACAGCCAAACACGCCGCCTGTGGCTGATGCCGGCGCTGATGTGACCTATACGCTGGGCACAGACACGTTTGGCCAGCTGGATGGTCGTGGCTCCTATGACGCTGATGGCGACAACTTCACCTATTACTGGCGACGTGTCTCCGGCCCGTCTTCCCAGATTACCGTCAGCGGGTCTCGTAACCCTGTCTGGCAAATCGCCCCGCCTGCGTTCGCCGGTGTTCAAGTCTGGAATCTGACGATCAACGACCAGAATGGCGGTGTTGCTCAGGATACGGTGCAGATCACCTGGAGTGCGGCAGCAGGTGATACAACGCCGCCGCGTATTGCGAGTATTGAACGCCACAGGCCTACGAATGAAACGACGGATGCTGATCAGCTGGAATGGCTGGTAACCTTTGATGAGGATGTCCAGAATGTCGACGCTTCGGACTTCCGTATTACGGGCATTTCTTCTTATACCCGTTCTTACGCGGTTGTTTCCCCGAATGAATACTATGTCAGTGTATCGGGCGGTGACCTGACCAATGTTACGAATGCTGTCATTGGACTGGAGCTTAATCAGGGCACGAATATTGCTGACCTCGCGTCCAACCCGATTGTGGATGTGACACCTACGGGTGCGAACGAAACTTACACAGTCATCAACGCTACGAACACGGCGCCAACGGTCGACAGCTTTGCAGCAAGCGCAAGTGAAGTCTTTTTCGATCCTGCGCAGCGGAGCGCAACGGTCGATCTGACCGGAACGTTCTCTGACTCTGACGGCGATACGCTTACAAGTTCGATTACGCAGATCAGCGGACCTGTAACAACCTTCCTGGCGGGCGCAACATTTGCGGGCAGTATCGAGCAGATTGTCCGTCAGCCGAACTCGGCTGGTCGCGCGGTGTATGAGCTCAGCGTCAGCGATGGCCGCGGCGGCACAGATACGTCTCAGGTCGCTGTCGACTGGACAGTGAACACGCCGCCAAGCGTTTCAGGCCCAGTCGTGATTGCACCATCTGCGCCAGTCCTTCCGGGCTCCAACTACACGCTGGATGCGGGCACGGTCACAGATGTTGATGGCCAGGACCTCGACTATATCTGGACGCAAACGGGCGGCCCGAATGTCAGTCTGAATGATCCGAATGCGGCAAACCCAAGCTTCCCGGTTCCGACAACGGGCGGTACATTCACCTTTACCGTGACCATTTCTGATGGCGTGAACACCATCACGCAGACCGTTACGGTTACGCTGACGGTTGATCAGACACCAACCGCTGATGCGGGTGCAGATCAGACGCTGGCAAATGTAGCTCCGGGTACGGTCGTGACGCTTGATGGTTCCGCATCTTCTGACCCTGAAGCTGCGCAGCTGACTTACACTTGGCGCCAGATTTCCGGCCCTGTTGTAGCGCTCCAGAATGCGTCTTCTGCAACCCCGAGCTTTGTGTATCCGCCATCAGATAACCGTATGCAGAGTGCGTCTGGCCTTGGTCAGCCGGAAGGTGCGCCAGCAGATACGCTGGTCTTCGGTCTGGTTGTCTCTGACGGTAATCTCTCTTCTGCCGAAGACGAGGTGTCTGTCACTATCAACACAAACCTCGCACCAACGGCTGATGCGGGCGCGGACGTGACTGTGAATGGCTATGACAATGGCGACACGGTAACGCTTGATGGAAGCGCAAGCTCTGACCCGGACGGCGATACGCTGACTTACGCTTGGTCTGTCGTCAGCGGCAGCGCGACGATCAATGATCCGACGCTTGCCCAGCCAACGCTGACTTATACAGGCTCAAACTCTGACAATGTCGATGAGCAGGTTACTGTCGCTCTGGTGGTGAATGACGGCGCTGTTGACAGCCCGGCAGACGAGAAGGTGATCACCTTCCAGGATAACCGTGCACCGACAGCGAATGCTGGCGCGAATATCACTGGCATCAATTCCGGTGAACTCGTCACGCTGAACGGTTCTGCTTCGTCAGACCCTGATGGTGATGCGCTGACTTACACTTGGCAGCAGGTGTCCGGTCCGGCTGTGACTCTGTCTGACGTTAATGCCGTCAGCCCGAGCTTCACCGCGCCATTCGTGGCAACTGAGTCCACGCTGACATTCCGCCTCACCGTGAATGACGGCACAGAAGACAGCCCTGCGTCTCTGGTAACTGTTGATGTGCGCCCGGTCGGCTCCATCACCATTATCAGTGAGGCGACAGGCGGTGATACAAGCTTCAGCTTCACGTCTGATCTTCCGGGCCTTAATGCAACGGTCACGACCTCTGCAGGTCAGGCGAGCCTGTCGGCAGATCGTGTGATTGCAGGCCAGTATACCGTGACGATGGCAGACCCACGTGATGCAGGTTTCGCGCTCACGGCGCTAACTTGTGATGATGGCGACTCCACTGCGAATATCGGTGCGCGTCAGGCGACCATCAATCTTGCTGCGGGCGAGGATGTTATCTGTACGTTTGCGTCTGTGAACAGCCGCGGTGCGGCGCAGGATGCTATTCAGCAAATGCAGGCACAGCGCGGCGCGCTTCTTCTGAGCAATGGTCCGGATGCGGGCCGACGTATGGACCGTGTTGCCGGCCGTACAGTTCAGGCAGAGGGTGTGCAGCTAGCAGGTCTGAACCTTGTTTCAGGCCGGACTGCACCGGTCAGCATGTCTCTGAATGATGCTGGCGGCTCTATGGATGTCAGCCTGTCTGCTATTGCGGGCGCGGATGCGAATATGGGCGCAGGCAGCTTTGATGTCTGGGCTGAGGTCAACTATGCCAGGTTCGACAATTCCGGCTCTGAAGGCGATTTCTCGCTCTTCTATGTCGGTGCGGACTATCTCGTCACAGACCGCGTACTGGTCGGTGTTCTGGCGCAGTTCGACAACTTCGAGAGCGAGAATGACCGTACTTCTGTTGCCGCGGATGGTAACGGCTTCATGGTCGGTCCGTATGTGACGGCACGTCTTGCCAATAACCTCTATGCTGATGCTCGCATCGCATGGGGACAGGCAGATAACTCCGTCACGCCGCTTGGCACATATACGGATGATTTCGACACAACGCGTATGTTGTTCGCAGGTAGCCTCAGCGGTGACTATGCGTTCAACACTCACCTGACGCTGCGTCCGACAATCGAATACCGGACCTTCAACGAAACGCAGGAAGCCTACCGCGATGCGTTTGGTGTATTGATCCCTGAAAGCGACCTCAATCTCAACGAGCTGAGCTTTGCGCCAAAACTCATCACAACGCATCAGCGTGTGACGGGTGAGACATGGTCGGCCTTCATCGAGGCTGAAGGCATTTACAACTTTGGTGACGAGGTTGTGGGTGTGTTCGATGAAGACTTCCGCATGCGTCTCGAAGGCGGCTTTAGCTGGCTTGCAGAGAACGGCATCCAGATGAATTTCAACACCTATCTTGATGGTGTGGGTTCTGATGTCTTCGATGCGCACGGCTTCCGCGTCTCAATCAGCAAATCTCTGAACTAAATCGGTTCTGACAAATCCAGAAATCTGTGGCGGGCCCTGAAGGGGGCCCGTCATTTTTGTGTTCTGTTTAAAATTCTCCTGCCAACTGACGCTGCGTTAGTTCTTGATTGTGAGCACGTGACGCTTTTAGCTGGCGATAAAATAGAACTGGGAACAACATGAACCTCGAATTCACGGCTGCCGATCAGGCGTTCAGAGACGAAGTCCGCGCCTTTCTTCATGACAATCTGACGCCGGAACTTGCAGCGGCAGGACGCAAGGCGACGAGCGTCTTTATCGAGCCTGAATACACGCTGGCATGGCAGGCGAAGCTGAATGAGCGCGGCTGGGTCGCGCCGCACTGGCCAAAAGAATATGGCGGACCCGGTTTCACCGAGACGCAAAAGGCGATTTTTGCGGCAGAGTTTGCTGCGGCTGGTGCGCCATCGCTCTCTCCAATGGGGCTGTCCATGGTCGGGCCATGTATCATAGGATACGGTACGCCGGAGCAGAAAGCCCATTATCTGCCGCGTCTTCTCAATGGCGAGGATTATTGGTGTCAGGGGTATTCCGAGCCAGGGTCAGGGTCCGACCTTGCCTCACTTCAGCTGAAAGCTGAACGCGATGGCGATGATTATGTGCTGAACGGTACAAAAATCTGGACCACCCACGCTCACCACGCCAACAAAATGTTCTGCCTTGTCCGTACACGGACCGAAGGCAAGCCGCAGACAGGCATCACCTTCCTGCTTCTGGATATGAAGACGCCGGGTATCAAGGTTGATCCGATCCGGACGATGACAGGCGAGCACGAATTTAATCAGGTCTTCTTCGACGATGTGCGTGTGCCGGTATCCGGGCGTCTGGGTGAAGAAAACGACGGCTGGACAGTCGCAAAATATCTTCTCGAGTTTGAACGTGGTGGCGGCACATCAGCCGGCGTGAAAGCTGCGCTCGAACGCCTGCGCCGGTATCGCATTATGAAAGGCATTGATGATCCGATCCTTGCCAAAAAGCTTGAGCAGGTGTCGATCAAGGTCGAAGCGCTGCTCATGACCGAGCACCGGATCGTCGCCTCGCTGAGTGCTGGCGCATCGCCGGGGCCTGCGGCATCTATCCTGAAGGCGCAGCGTACAGAGCTCATGCAGCAGGTTGATGAAATCGGCATTGAAATGGCGGGTATCTTTGCGGGCGTCTACGAGCCTGACAGCTGGCTGCCAACGCCGAACACCGCGCCTGTCGGTCCGGACGAGCTTGCGGTTGCCATGCCGCGTTATCTGAACGACCGTGCCGCGTCCATCTATGGCGGCTCGAACGAAATCCAGCGCAATATCGTCGCCAAAGCGGTGTTGCGGCTTTAGCCGCGCCGCCAGACGGTTCAGGCGGATAATGGTGACCCCGACAGGATTCGAACCTGTGACCTACGGATTAGGAATCCGTTGCTCTATCCTGCTGAGCTACGGGGCCAGTCAACCGGTTTTGACTACTCTGAAACGGCACGGCTCTCAAGCGGGATGAGAAGAGTCAGGAATCTCGCCCCAAACCCCTTGCCAGACCGGCGCCTTTCCAGTAGAAGCCGCCCCTTGAGTTTCCATAACACCAGTTTCTAAGACGACGGAATTCGACCGATGAAAAGCGAAGGCCACCCAGATTACCACACGATCACTGTCGTGATGACGGACGGTACTGAATATCAGACGCGCTCTACTTACGGCAAAGAGGGTGACAAGCTCCAGCTTGATATCGACCCGAAAACACACCCGGCATGGACAGGCAACACGTCTAACCTGATGGACCGTGGTGGCCGTGTGTCTCGCTTCAAAGACAAGTTCAAAGGCTTCGTCAAATAAGCGAACCGTCTACCGACGAGATTTTAAAAGCCCGCTGGATATTCCGGCGGGTTTTTTGTTTGCGCTACAAGCCTTGCGTGGTTCGCAAAACCCTGTTCACACTTGGGGATATTTGATTGATATTTAGACGCCGAGTTTGAGATTTAGAGCCGTATGGTCGATAACCCGATAGATCGAGCACCAGATGAAGCTGCACCCGTGCTTCAGGCCATTCTGGACACTACGGTGGACGGGCTGATCACCATCGATGAGCGCGGCCGTATTCTCTCTTTCAATAAAGCGTGTGAAGCGATTTTTGGCTATGAGGCGTCCGAGGTGATGGGAAATAATGTCTCCTGTCTTATGCCACAGCCCTATCGCGAAGAGCATGATGGATATCTTGAGCGCTATCATGAAGGCGGTGAGGCGAGCATTATCGGCAAGGGCCGCGAAGTGCGCGGGCTGCGCAAGGACAGTTCAACCTTTCCGCTGAATCTGGCGGTTGCCCAGGTCAAAGTCGATGGACGGGTTTTGTATAGCGGGATTGTGCGTGACATCACCGAGCGTAAACAGGCTGAAGCAAAAATCCTTTTGCAGAATGAAGAGCTGGGGCGCTTCGCTTTTATGGCGTCCCATGACCTGAAGGAGCCTCTGCGAAGCATTGAGGCCTTCGCAGAGCTTTTGTCGCTCGATTATGCCGACAAACTGGATGCCGAAGGCCAGAATTATCTTGAGATTCTGATGTCATCGGCATCGCGCCTGAGAGCCGTCGTGAATGATGTGCTGGAGTATTCCCGTCTGGAAGCTGATGCCGGCGGCGCAGAAGAGTTCGATGCTGGCAAAGTGCTGAAGCAGCTGCGTGAGGAGCTCCGTGATAGGCTAAAAGAAACCGGCGGACAGGTCACAATGGATGAGCTGCCGGTGCTGCGGGGGGACCGTGTACGCTTCTACCGTTTGCTCCAGAATTTGATATCCAACGCACTTAAATATTGCCCTCCTGAACGCCAGCCGGAAGTCCATGTTTCGGCGGCGCTGCACAATGATTTCTGGCAGTTCCGGGTTCAGGATAATGGTATTGGTATTGATCCGGAATATTATTCAGTTATTTTTGAAATGTTTAAACGTCTCCATACTCGGGACACCTATTCGGGCACGGGGATTGGCCTGGCCATATGCCGCCGGATTGTCGAGAACTGGGAAGGTGAAATCTGGATAGAGGCTGCACCGGACAATGGCAGCGTCTTCTGTTTTACATTTCCTGCAACGACAGGTATGATTTCGGGTGAGGGGACATAGCAGATTGTTTTTCGTATGAAAAAGATACTACTTGTCGAAGATAACCCTGCGGACGTTCTTCTGACACGGCGCGTTTTTGCTCAGGCTGATATTAATGCAGAAATTATCGTCGCTGAAGACGGCGTGACGGCACTGGAAATGCTGGCAGGAACGACAGAACCGAAGGTGTCGGACCCTGTGCTCATTCTCATGGACATCAATATGCCGCGCAAAAACGGCAAGGATGTTCTGAAAGAAATTAAAGCCACAACGCAACTACGCCATATTCCGGTTGTGATGCTGACGACATCCGACGCGCGTGAGGATATCCGCGAATCCTACGAGAATTATGCGAGCGGTTATATCGTCAAACCGGCGCGCCTCGGAGACTTCATGAAGGCTGTCGAGACGCTCAAGCAATTCTGGTTTGAAACGGTTACGCTGTCATCAAGTGACTAACGAGGCGCGTTTATTTGCGCCAGACCGATAGCGGGTCAAACACACCTGAATTGGCGGCGTCCTGCAGAGCCTGAAGCTGGCTTGTGACCGCGTTGACGGCTGGCTCTTCAGGTTCATCAAAGATCATTTCGTCCAGACGGTGCAGACGGTCGAACAGATCCTTGGCACGGTCGACCAGTTCCAGAAGCTCGGCTGGCAGTTCAGGGTTCTGACGGGCTGTGAAGGCATTGATGGACGAGTCTTCCAGGCGGAAGCGGGCTTCGGACGCTTCCTCGACTGTCATGTCGCCTTCCTGCACAGCGCGCTGAACAACCAGCCAGCTGGCAGCCTGCATAAGGCGCGTCGTCATTTCCATTGAAACGGTTGCGTAGGAGAGAGACGCTTCACGAGAGAGCTGGCGGGAGGCGTCACGGCCTTCGCCATCCAGATAGCTGGCGGTTTCTTCAACGAGACCCATGCCGTCTGCAAAGAGCTTCCGGAACATCTCAGACGAAGCAAACTTCAGCATACGCTCGCGAACGCCGGGCGTTACTGGCTGTGGTTTCGTAGAGGAATCTTTCGTCATGGTCTCGTCCCGTCGAATCGCTCGTCTTTACGCGTCGCGCCATTATGACCTTTCTGATCGATTAAAGGGTTAACCGATATTGTGGTCATCTCAAGGCGTTGTCGCTAATGAATACACTTTCGATAACGTATTCATATTCCGTGCCGTTCCGCGATCCTGCGCTTCAAGTTTCAGGCGCGATTTGCCCTGACCACTGGCGTAATGCACGTAAATCTCGCGGTTTGAGGCGATGATCTGCTCATCTTGCTGGTGTTTCACATTGGCCGTATCGGCGGGCGTGGCGGCATTGGGCAGCAAAAGGGCGATGACCTTATTGCCGGGCGCGTCCGGGAACGGGCAATTCTCGCAAATTGCTTTTACATCTGCCGGGCTTCGCATGATCACGCCAACCGGCTTTCCGGCATAGCTTTCCAGTTTCTGTTCCAGTATGGCGCAGGCGTCCTCTCCGGTTTTCTCACTTTCGAACACCAGATTGCCGCTGGCTATATAGGTGCGCGGATTTTCAAACCCCGCTTCGGCGCACATGCCGCGTAGTGTTTCCATGGGCAGCTTACCGGTGCCGCCGACATTAACCGCGCGCAAAAAGGCGACGTGCGTTGCCAAGCCGGTCAGCTCTTATCGCCAAAGCGAAACATGGCGTCAGCGGCGGATTTGGCATTCCCTTTTTTCACAATTTCCGCTTCGCACTCAGCGATTTCGATTTTTAGCTGAGCGATACGTTCCTGCAGGTCTTCCACGGACATATCTTCCAGGTCGCGAAGAAGTTTCGGATCGGGTGCTTGTTCCTGGTCACTCATTGCGCCACTCTCCTCTGAAATTCTGTAAGGTTACATGGGAAGAAAATATGACCCTAACAATGCGCGCTGTTGAAGTCCAAGATGATCAGTCACTGAAAATTGTCGAGCTGCCCCGGCCTGAGCCGCAGGGCGCCGAAGTGTTGATCCGGATTGAAGCGTTCGGGGTAAATCGCGGCGATCTGCTTCAGCGGATTGGTCGATACCCGTCACCTCCGGGCGCATCCCCACTGATGGGGCTGGAAGCCTGCGGTGTGGTTGAGGCAGTTGGCCCCGCAGCAGACCGCTGGTCTGTTGGTGACAAGGTCTGCGCGCTTCTGCCGGGCGGTGGCTATGCCAGCTATGCTGTGGCGGATTCCGGGTCTTGCCTACCACTGCCGGAGGGCCTCACCTTTGAGCAGGGCGCGAGCCTGACCGAGACCATGATGACGGTCTGGACCAATGTGTTTGATGTCTGCGCGCTGCAGCCGGGCGAAACTTTCCTCGTGCATGGCGGTACAAGCGGCATTGGCGTGTCCGCGATCCAGATGGCGCGCCAGCATGGCTGTAAAGTTCTCACTACGGCGGGGTCTGCGGCTAAATGCGCGGCGGCAGAAACCTTCGGCGCGCATCGCGCGATCAATTATCGCGAGGAAGATTTTGCAGCGGTCGTCAAAGAAGAAGGCGGCGTTGATGTGATCCTCGATATGGTCGGCGGCGACTATGTTGCGAAGAATATCGCAAGCCTCAACAAGCTCGGTCGCCTCGTAAACATTGCTTACATGAACGGCTCGCAAGTGGATGTGAACCTTCTGCCTGTCATGCTGAAGCGTCTGACGATCACCGGCTCCACCCTGCGTGCCCGTACACCGGAAGAAAAACGGCAGGTGCGCGACGGAATGGAAAACCAGTTCTGGCACATGATCGCCGAGGATAAGATCAATCC
>CENJ01026361.1_pt1 | contig 20070 bp, 24 predicted proteins | sample 356161 | NCBI WGS metagenome assembly CENJ01 (sample SAMEA2619531, study PRJEB7988) | marine metagenome | biome: marine biome (ENVO:00000447); feature: surface water layer (ENVO:00002042); material: "saline water (ENVO:00002010), including plankton (ENVO:xxxxxxxx)" | depth 5 m
TGTAATAAATTTGGTATTAAACAATTTGATATTGAGTCAAATAAACAAGGCATTGTTCATGTCATCGGTCCAGAATTAGGTTATACGCTTCCTGGCATGACCATTGTTTGTGGAGATTCTCATACATCTACACATGGAGCGCTTGGTTGTTTAGCTATGGGTATAGGAACTTCCGAAGTTGAACACGTTCTTGCTACTCAGTGCTTAAAAGTTTCTAAATTAAAAAATATGAATGTTATATTTGAAGGAGAAGTAGACAGACATGTTTCATCAAAAGATATTGTCTTATATTTGATAAGACAAATTGGTACTGCTGGTGGAACTGGCTATGCCATTGAATTTTCAGGATCTTATATAAGTAGTATATCTGTTGAGGGAAGAATGACTATCTGTAATATGGCAATTGAAGCAGGAGCAAAGGTTGGATTAATTGCTACAGATGATAAAACTATTGAATATGTTAAAAGTAAATCGTTTCTTGATGAAGACACTTTTAATCAAGCAAAGGAGTATTGGAAAACTCTAAAGTCAGATGATGATGCAAAATTTGATAAAGAAATAACTATAGATGTGTCAAAAATTAAACCACAAGTTACATGGGGAACTTCGCCTGAGATGGTGCTGAATTATGATGAATCAATTCCAACAGTATTTGATACCAATGATGAGAACAAAAAGAATATTGAGCTTGCAAGAGACTATATGGGTATTGAACATGAAACTAAACTATCTGATTTAACATTCGATAAAGTTTTTATAGGTTCTTGTACTAATTCCAGAATTGAAGATTTAAGGCAGGCTGCGGAAATAGTTAAGGGAAAAACTATTGCATCAAATATATCAGAAGCTATTGTTGTACCCGGGTCTGGTCTTGTGAAAGAACAAGCAGAAAATGAGGGATTAGATAAAGTTTTTACTGATGCAGGTTTTATTTGGAGAGATCCTGGGTGCTCGATGTGTCTTGGAATGAATCCAGATCAACTTAAACCATACGAAAGATGTGCATCAACCTCAAATAGAAACTTTGAAGGAAGACAGGGATATTTAGGAAGAACACATTTAATGAGTCCATTAATGGCCGCATATACTGCTATAAATGGAACTATTGGAGATCCGTCATGAAATCAAATAGTGAGGGATTAATTATCGATGGTATGGTTGCATATCTTGACAGAGACAATATTGATACTGATCAAATCATTCCAACAGAATATTTAAAATCAATTAAAAAGTTTGGCTATGAAGATTATCTTTTTGATGGTTGGAGATATAAAGATGATGGCAAGCTTGGCGTTACGAAAGAAGAAAGAATAATAGACGAAAATTTCATTCTCAATCAAGAGCCATACAATAAATCAAAAATATTGTTATCAAGGGACAATTTTGGATGTGGTTCTTCAAGAGAACATGCAGTTTGGGCGCTAAGAGACTTTGGGATAAAAGCAGTTATTGCATCTTCTTTTGGTGATATTTTTTACAATAACTCCTTTAAAAATGGCCTCTTACCAATAAAGTTAGATAAAACAGAAATTGACTTTTTATTTAAGCAAACTCATCAGGATATACTTGAACTTTCAATAAATCTCCAAAAAAAAGAAATTAAAGTTGGTGAGAAGATAATTTTTTTTAGTGTTGAGCAACATCTCGTTGATCGAATTATTTATAGATTAGATGACATTGATATAACTTTAAAAGAAAAGCATAAAATTCTTAATTTTGAGAAAGCAAGAGCTATCGAAAAACCCTGGGTGTTCAAGTGAGTAAGAAAATATTAGTTTTGCCTGGTGATGGAATTGGACAAGAGGTTACTAATGCTGCTATGCAAATCTTAAAATTTATAATTAAAAAGTTCAATTTAGATTTTTCTATTAATACTCTTGATGTTGGTGGTACTGCTTATGAAAAAACAGGTTCACCAATTCCTCATGAAGTGTTACAAGCAGCCAAAGAAGCTGATGCAGTTTTGTTTGGAGCGGTTGGAGCACCTCAATGGGATACTCTAAGTTGGGATGACAGACCAGAAAATGCATTGTTAACACTAAGAAAAGAATTAAATTTATTTGCAAATTTAAGACCTGCCTTCCTTTTTAAAGAATTATCTGAAGCATCACCAATAAAAGAAAAAATTATTGAAGGATTAGATATTTTGATAGTAAGAGAACTCACTGGAGGTATATATTTTGGTGAGCCAAGAGGTGTTGTTGAAGATGAAACGCCAAATTATGCTTTTAACACCATGATTTATAATGAAGACGAGATAAGAAGAATCGCAAAAATAGCTTTTGAATCTGCTCAAAAAAGAAGTGGAAAATTATGTTCTGTAGAAAAAGCAAATGTTTTAGAAGTATCTAAGTTTTGGAGATCAATTGTTACAGAAATGTCAGCAGAGTATCCAGATGTTGAGCTTTCTCATCAACTTGCAGACAATACAGCTATGCAGTTAGTTCTCAATCCAAATCAATTTGATGTTATTGTGGCAAGTAACCTGTTTGGAGATATTCTATCTGACATTGCTGCAACTCTTACTGGGTCTATCGGAATGCTTCCATCAGCGTCTTTAGATAGTTCTTTTAAAGGTATGTATGAGCCATGTCACGGAAGTGCGCCAGATATCGCTAACCAAGATATTGCTAATCCACTTGCAATGATCGGCTCTCTATCAATGGCATTAAAATATTCACTAGACGAAGAAGTTGTATCACATAAAATTGATGCTGCTATTAAAACCTTTATACAAAAGGGTTTTAGAACAAAAGATATTGCTACTGATGAAAATTATCTTAAAACATCAGAAGTAGCAGCAAAGATAATAAAAATTATTGAAGATGAGTAGTTTAGTAAATTTAGCATTAGTTGGTGCATCAGGCGTGGTAGGTAAGAAAATCATCTCCTTATTAGAAAACAAAAATATTGAAATAAACGATTTTTATCCTTTAGGATCATCTTCGGTAGGAGATGAAATTTCATTTAATAATAAAGTTCATAAAATTGAAAATTTGGAAAACTTTGATTGCTCAAAAATTAATTTGGCAATCTTTTCTGCAGGATCAAAAGTAGCAAAAGAGCATGCAAATGATTTTGTAAAAAAGGGTGTGTATGTAATAGATTTATCATCTGAATTTAGATATGAAAAAGATATACCACTTGTAATTCCAGAGATCAACGGAGATGACATAACAAATTTACAAGCTCCATCTTTAATAGCAAATCCTAATTGTTCCACTTCTCAGCTTTTAATGGCTATAAGCCCAATTCATAAAGAATTTGTTATAGATTTTTTGAATGTCGCAACATATCAAGCAGTATCAGGAACTGGCAAACAGGCGGTACAAGAGTTACAAAATCAAATAAAAGATAAAACAAGTAGACAAGAGGTTTATCCAAAACAAATAGCATTCAATGTAATACCACAGTGCGATATATTTTTAGATAATGACTTTACAAAAGAAGAAATGAAGCTCGTCTGGGAGACAAAGAAAATTCTTGATTCCAGTATTGAAGTTCAGGCAACATGCGTAAGAGTTCCAGTATTAAATGGTCACTCTGAAGCAGTATTTTTTAGAACAAAAAAAGAATCTTCTCGAAATCAGATAATTGAATTACTTAGTAATGAGCCTGGAATTGACGTCATAGACAATCCAAAATCTCTTGAGTACCCAACTCCTCTTGAGAATGCAAATGATACTGAGGATGTTTATGTTGGAAGAATTAGATCTCAAAGCATAAATCACGAAAACTGGATTTCAATGTGGATAGTTGCTGATAACGTTTATGGTAAGGGAGCTGCATTAAATACTGTTCAAATTCTTGAAAGTTTAGTTGAGAAGAATAAGTTGTGTTGAGATATTTCTTTTTATTTTCAACGTTACTCTCATTAAATCTAATTGCAGATATATTTTTATCTTCACCGAAAATTAAAGTAAATGATCAAAATCAAAGAATTATAGAATTTAGAATTGAAAAAGAAACTATTCGTGATGGCGATATAGTTATTAATGAATACAAAACAAAAGATCCCATCAATGACACGTTTATTGAGTACACGTTAATTAATGATTTTGGTAATTTTCAAACCTTTTCAATCGTGTTAGCCAATGAATATCAAGAAGATTATTTTAGTTTTAATATAGCCATTAAAGAAAGTTTTTCAAAAGACATTTTTATTTTTTTACCATCAAAAGCTAGAAGTTCAAATGTCATTACCAACACACAAATGCCTACTAAACAAACTGAATCAATTAAAGCTAATATTAAAAATAACGATAATGAAAATATCAAAGAGTCTAAATCTAAAAATAAAACAGTAGAAATTTTTAAAAGTGGTGACATTACTACTGTTTGGAGCATGGCTGAAACAATAAAAGGAAATAATAAAAATATATCTATTTACCAAGTGATGTGGTCAATATACCTTGGGAATAGGGTTGCTTTTATCGATAATAATATTAATTTAATTAGAAAGGATATTGATATATTAATTCCATCATTTGCTGAGATTGAAAAGATCTCTTATCAAATTGCAAGAGACTCTATATTTGAAATGAATAATTCATTTGCTGATAGATTAAAATCAGCTTCAAAGTCTCTTTTAGTTCTTACCGCACCCAAAGTAATTAAAGATGTTGCCGAAAATCAAGATACCAATCCTAAAATTGAAAATAAAAAACAAATTGATTTTAGCGACTCAATAGATCCAAAAAGTTTAATTGAACAAAATACTAAAGAAATTAGATTAGCAGTTGATAATCAAATGCTTGATGATCTCACTGCAGTGCCTGGTGAGGTTACTCAACAAAATCAAGACCAATTTGAAATTTTTGATTTAATTTTTATTTCGTTAATTTCATTAGCATCAGGAATTTTATTGGCATTAATTTTTATACAGGTCAGAAAGATGAGACCCTCTAAAGAAATTAACTATGATTTTGATGAAGCTGAGGATGATGATTCTTCTCTTTCAAGTTTACCATCTGATCTGAGTATCAAAAACGATGAAGACCAACAGCAGCTTGATTTGGCAGTTACATATTTTGAGATGAACGATAAAGATAATGCAAAATCACTTCTTGAGAACTTAGTTCAAACCACTAGCAATGATGAGATAAAAAAATCTGCAAAAAATCTTCTAGATAAAGTGGAAAAGCTGTGAAGCTTGGCTTTACCGTAGAGTATGATGGGACAACATATTCAGGATTCCAAAGTCAAAAGAATGTTTTAACAGTCCAAGGCTGCATTGAAAATGCACTCAAGAAAGTCACAAAAGAGGATATAAGAATAAATTATTCAGGAAGAACAGATGCTGGTGTTCATGCCATGTCACAAGTATGTGATTTTGAAACTAATATAGATCGAAATAAAAAAAATTGGTTAAATGGACTAAACTCAAATTTACCAAGCTCAATTGCAGTAAAAGATATTTTTGAAGTGCCTGCAGATTTTAATTCTAGATTTTCTGCTATTGAAAGAAAATACGCTTATCTGATATATAACTCAGACAACAAACCACTTTTTTTTGAGAAACACACATATTGGATTACAAACAAATTAAATACTGTGCTTATGGAAGAAGAACTTAAAAAATTTATAGGGAAAAAAGACTTTAGTTCATTCAGAAGTTCAAATTGTAATTCTAATAATGCTATAAAAACAGTTAATGATGTAAGCCTCAAAACTATTAACAACTTTATTATAATCACAATTGTTGCAAATGCTTTTTTACAAAATATGGTAAGAATTATGGTTGGTACATTGATTGATATTGCAAAAAAAGAAAATTCAATGTCAATTGAAGAAATCCTTGACAAAAAAAATAGAAGTTTCGCAGGCAAGACTGCTCCAGCATGTGGACTTTTTTTCCTCGGTCCAAGTTATAAAGATGAGTTAAAAATTAAGTCGTGCGAAAAAAGTATAATCGAGAGACTCAAAATATAATGAAACCTTTAATTAAAATATGCGGCATTAATCAGTTAGAAATTCTTAATGAGTTAGTTCTATATAATCAGATTAATTTTTTAGGATTTATTTTTTACGAAAAAAGTCCAAGAAATGTTTCATTCGAACTACTACAAGTGGTTAAAAGTTTCGACTTCAAAAATAAAAGACCAGTATGTGTATATGTTGATGCTGATCGAAGCTATATAGAGGAAACATCTTCATACTTTGAAGATCCTATCTTACAATTTCATGGCAATGAGTCTAACGAGTTTTGTAATTCATTTGAAAAAGACTTTTGGAAGGTTTTTAGAATTAATAATAATATTAACTTTGACAAAATATCTGATTATCCTAATGCTTCCGGAATTTTATTTGAAAATTATGAGAGGGGTAAGCCAGGAGGGACAGGAGTTCCTTTTGATTGGAATCTTTTGAATAGTGTAAAAGATTTAGATATGAAAATGATTCTCTCTGGTGGAATTAATTCTGAAAATGTTGATAATGCTATAGATATAAAACCTTGGTGCTTAGATATTAATTCAGGCGTTGAATCTTCTCCAGGAGTTAAAAGCTTAGATTTGGTTATAGAAATATTGAATAAACTTTAGTATATGAAAACAAATAATAACAACTTACCAGATAAGAATGGTTTTTTTGGCGAATATGGAGGTAAGTTTGTTCCTGAGACGCTTATGTATGCTCTAGAGGAACTTGAAACTACTTACGAAAAACTAAAAGATAACGCTGCGTTTAAAAATCAATTTTATAAGGACCTTTCTGAGTTTGTTGGAAGACCATCACCATTATATTTTGCGGAAAGATTGACTAATCTTTATGGAACAGGATCTATTTGGTTGAAAAGAGAGGATTTGAATCACACCGGAGCACATAAAATTAATAATACAATTGGACAAATATTGCTAGCTAAATATATGGGAAAAAAAAGAATTATCGCTGAAACAGGTGCGGGTCAACATGGAGTAGCGACGGCTACGGTTGCAGCAAGATTGGGTTTAGAGTGTCATATATATATGGGTTCAGAGGATGTACAAAGACAATCGTTAAATGTCTACAGAATAAAACTGCTTGGTGCTCAAGTTCATGCGGTCGATTCAGGCTCTGCTACTTTAAAAGATGCATTAAATGAAGCTTTAAGGGATTGGGTTACTAACGTTGATGATACTTATTACATCATCGGAAGCGTTACTGGACCTCATCCATATCCAATGATTGTCAGAGATTTCAACTCTGTTGTTGGAGAGGAATTGATAACGCAGTCAAAAGAAATGTTTCAATCAATGCCAGATGCAATTGTTGCATGTGTAGGTGGAGGATCAAATGCTATGGGTGCTTTCTATCCTTTTATAAAATTTAACGAAACTAGATTAATTGGAGTTGAAGCTGGAGGAGAGGGTGTTGAAACAGGAGAACATGCAGCACCATTAAATGATGGAACACCAGGTGTCCTTCACGGAGCTCTCAGTTATTTGATGCAAGACGAAGGTGGTCAAGTGAAGGGAACAAAATCTGTCTCTGCTGGTCTAGATTACCCAGGTGTTGGTCCAGAACATTCTTGGTTAAAAGATTCAGGAAGAGCAGAGTATGTTGCAGTAAGCGATGAAGCAGCGTTAAAAGCATTTCATGAGGTATCAGAATTAGAAGGAATAATACCGGCTCTTGAAACAGCCCATGCTTTTGCTTATTTAGATACTTTGATGAAAGAATTTGATGAAGATGCAAATATAATTGTTAATGTTTCTGGAAGAGGTGATAAGGACATTAATACTGTTGCAGAAATCGATGGAATAAAGATTTGAATAGACTTACAAAGACCCTCAATAACTTAAAAAAAAATAATAAAAAAGCTTTAGTGGCATATCTTGTCGCGGGTGATCCTGATTTGGATTCTACCCTAGATCTTATGAAGATTTTTGTCGAAGCCGGCGTAGATGTTATTGAAATTGGTGTGCCCTTTACAGACCCGATCGCAGAAGGACCAATCATTCAGAGAGCACATGATAGAGCATTAGATAATAATATTTCTTTACAAAAAATTTATGAGATGGTTAAAAACTATAGAAAATATGATGATGAGACACCATTAGTACTAATGGGATATCTAAACACTTTTATTTTCAATAAAAAGCTAATCGAAGACAATCAAAATAATGTTATAGATTCAGTATTAGTTGTTGATATCCCTGGAGAATTAAAACTCAAGGATTACGGAGTTTATAATTCTAATATAAATACAATTTCTTTAATTTCACCTACAACTAAGAAAGATAGGGTTGAATCTATTGCAAAGAATAGCTCGGGATTTGTTTATTACGTTACTTTAAGAGGTGTTACAGGAGCTTCTAATTTAGATGTTAATGAAATTAATAGCAATATTGAAGAGATTAAAAAACACGCAACAGTTCCAACTTTAGCAGGTTTTGGTATTAAATCTGCAGAAGATGCTAGATTATTGTCTGACTGCTCTGATGGGGTAATTATAGGATCTTCAATTGTAAAAATGATTGAAGAAGAATCTAGTTCAAAAGAATTTGATAGAATAGGTAGTTATATTAGCGAAATCAAAAAGGCAATTTCATGAGCTTATTTCAAAATATTTTATCAAGTGTAATGAAAGGTACTCGTCGTTTAAACCGTTTGCGTTCAAAAAGCTTTGGTAAGCTTCATAAAAATATTAATAAGGCTGTTGATTCTGTTATGTCAACAACTGGTGAAGTATCGTCACTGGTTTATTCTGAACATTTATTAAATCTTATAGAGAAGTTAGACGATAAATCTTTATATAAATTCCTAAATCATTTGTTATCAAATTACGATATTGACACAAAAAAACTTACAAAAGATGTAAAGAATTACTCAAGTGAAAAAAATGATAAAAATTTACAAAAAATAGGAATTTCATCTGAACCACAGTGGATTGAGTTATTTAGAAGATTAAATTCAACATCCAATGGAACTTATAGGCTTGTAAAATTAAGAGAAAAAATAAGAGCAATGAATAAGCCTGAGTTAAAAGCATTTGACTCAGGCCTGCTTAAATTATTTAAGTATTGGTTTAATCCTTCTTTCTTGGTTTTGGAAAAAATTGATTGGGAGACACCAGCAAATATTCTTGAAAAAATAATTGAATACGAAGCTGTTCATCAAATAAATTCCTGGGATGACCTCAGGGCAAGACTTGCTCCTACAGACAGACAGTGTTTTGCTTTTTTTCATCCTCTTATACCAAATGATCCATTAATATTTGTTGAAGTTGCATTAACAACAGGCCTACCAGAATCAATCCAGAATATTATTAAACTTGAAAGAGAAGAAATAGATATTGAAGATGCAAATACAGCAATTTTTTACTCAATTTCAAATTGCCATAACGGATTGCTTGGGATTTCTTTTGGCAACTTTCTAATTAAGAAAGTTGCAAGTAATCTTAAAAGAGAGTTACCAGATTTAAATCAATTTATGACGTTATCGCCATTACCTGGTTTTATGAAGTGGATGGAGGAGTATTCGCCAATATCCTTTGAGCGATGTTCTGAAAAAAATTGTGGTGATGAAGAATTGATAAAAAATGCTGTGAAGTATCTTACAAAATCTGAAAGAAATGATGGACTGCCAAACGATCCAGTCAGTAGATTTCATATTGGTAATGGAGCAAGCTTAGAGAAAATAAACTTAAATGCAGATACATCTGAAAAGGGAATGATACAATCTTATGGAGTCATGGCAAATTATTTATACGACTTGAAAGTTGTTGAAGAAAATCATGAGAATTTTTTTAAAAACAAGGCAGTTCCAGTTTCAAATAAAATTGATTCGTTGAAAAAAAGATATAAATTTTAATGTCTGTTGAAAGATTCATTGGCTTATCATTTTTAATAGTCACTCTATCTATATTGATTATTACTTTTTATCCAAAATCTATAAACATTGATAAAGTTGACGTTTTAGATGAGATAGTGCTGGCAACTAAACAAAACTTATCCGAATTCAAGGAATTTAAAGAATCTGATTTTGATTTTTTCGTTTATAGAGCTCATATTTTGTCATCCGAAAAAAATGCAATTAAATTAAGTAAAAAAATAACCGATGGTGGATATCCCTCATTTGTTGAGCCTTTTGGAGACGATAGAGATTTATTTGCATTATACGTTGGACCTTTTTTATCAGAAGATGATATCGTTACCAATATGGAATCAATTCAATTGCTATCTGAATCCGAAAATGGGGAAATTTCAAGATGGAAGCTTTAGGATTAAATCTTGCTGATTGGTTTATATTAATTGTATTAATTTCCTCAGGGATTATTTCCTTATCTCGTGGTTTTACAAAAGAATTTTTATCATTATTTCTCTGGTTAGCAGCATTTGTTGCAGCTATTAGTCTTGAATATTTAGCTACACCAAAAATAAATGAGTTTATTGGAAATCAGGAAATTTCAAAAATCATATCCTACATAGTTGTATTCATAGTTTTTATTTTTTTGGGCGGAATAATAATAAAATTCATAAGTAAACTTATTAAATGGTCTGGTGCATCTGGTTTTGATAGGTTTTTAGGCGTTATATTTGGATTATTTAGAGGACTTATTGTTTTGTTTGTAATATTTTTAATTCTCCCATCTGGACTTAAGACAACAGATGTCATAAGTAACTCAAAAATCACGCCAATAATTCAAAAATATGCTCCACAAATAGAAGCATATTTCAGAGATTTGATAGATAATAGAAGTGTTGTAGAGGAAGCTCTGGAAATAATTGAACCTTTGAAGCAAGAAGTTATTCCAGAAGCGATTAACGAAAACACAAAAGACGGGGACTCTTAATGTGTGGAATAGTTGGAATTTCAGCTGAAACAAACGTAGCAGCTGAAATATATGATTCTCTCCTAATGCTTCAGCATAGAGGTCAAGATGCTGCTGGCATTTCTGTTTGTAACAACGAAGATCAATTAAATTCTAGAAAATCGATGGGTTATGTTCGTGATGTTTTTCAACAAAGACATATGGAACAATTAGTTGGAAATTATGGAATAGGGCACGTTAGATATCCTACTGCTGGAGGTGCTGGTAAAGAATTTGCTCAACCAATGTATGTAAACTCACCATATGGAATAAGCCTTGCACACAATGGAAATTTAACAAATTCAAAACAGCTTGCTAACGAACTTTTTCATGCTGAAATGAGGCACTTACAAACAGATAGTGACTCTGAAGTTCTCTTAAATATATTTGCACACGAGCTTGGCAAACAAAGAGAAATTTATCCAACTGCGGAACATATTTTTAAAGCTGTTACAAAAACCCATATAAGATGTGATGGAGCCTATGCAGTTTTAGCATTAATATCAGGATATGGAATGTTAGCTTTTAGGGATAATAATGGAATAAGACCACTTTCAATTGGTGTTAGAAAAGGTAAAACAAGAGATGAGTATATTATTTCTTCAGAAGATGCTCTTTTTACACCCCTTGGATTTCAAAAACTTAGAGATGTAGATCCTGGTGAAGCTATTTTCATAGATAAAAATGGAAAACTATTTTCTCAACAATGCTCGGAGAATCCTGAAAAAAGACCATGCATATTTGAATACGTTTATTTTTCAAGACCAGACTCTAAGATTGATGAAATATCAGTTTATAAAGCCAGAATGAGAATGGGCACTAAGTTAGCAAAACAAATAAAGGAATCAAGACCTGATCACGATGTAGATGTAGTTATACCAATACCAGATAGCTCTGTTACTGCAGCTCATCAATTGGCGGTTGATTTAGATGTCTCTTACAGGGAAGGTTTTGTAAAGAACCGATATATTGGAAGAACGTTTATCATGCCTTATCAAGAGGAGAGAAAAAAATCAGTTAGAAGGAAGTTGAACATCTTAGACTTAGAATTCGAAGGTAAAAATGTTTTATTGGTTGATGATTCAATTGTCAGAGGAACAACAAGTAAAAAAATAATTCAAATGGCCAGAGAGGCAGGAGCTAAAAATGTTTACTTTGCATCAGCAGCACCAGCGATTAAATATCAAAATTTATATGGAATCGATATGCCTGCAACCTCTGAATTAATAGCTTCTAACAAGTCACATGATGAGGTTGCAGCTGAAATTAATGCAGATTGGTTAATTTATCAGACTCTTGACGATCTCATTGAATCAGTTCAAGAGGGAAATCCAGGTATAAAAGAATTTGAAACATCTATCTTTACTGGTAAATACTTTACACCTTTAGTCGAAAATTATCTTGAAGAACTTGAGATAGCAAGAAAAGATGAACTTAAAATGCAAAGAGAGAAAGCTAAAGCAAAGCGTTAAGCTGGGTTTACAATGTTAACAGCTGGAATTGAAGCATTGTTTGCACTTTCAACATAGGTATCAATTTCATTAAAGTTTAAGTATCTATAAATTTCATCAGATAATGGATTAATATCATTCATATATTTATGATATTCATCTTCTGTAGGTATCCTTCCTAATACTGCACAAATGGCAGATAATTCAGCGGAAGCTAAAAAGACATTTGCTCCATCACCTAAGCGATTTGGAAAGTTTCTAGTTGAGGTTGATACAACTGTAGAGTTTGCTAAAACTCTTGCCTGATTCCCCATGCATAATGAACAACCTGGTACTTCAGTTCTTGCACCTGAGACACCAAAGATATTATATATACCTTCTTCAATAAGCTGCTTTTCATCCATTTTTGTTGGTGGAACCACCCACAGTCTTGCTTTAATATTTTTGTATTTTTCAAGTAAAGTTCCTGCAGCCCTAAAATGACCTATGTTTGTCATACAAGATCCAATAAAAACTTCTTGTATTTTAGTGTTGGCAACTTCTGAAAGAGGTTTAATATCATCAGGATCATTAGGACATGCAAGAAGGGGCTCTTTAATCTCGTTTAGATCAATTTCAATTACTTCTGCATATTCAGCATTATCATCCGCCTCAAGAAGCTTTGGATTAAGAATCCATTCCTCCATTGATTGAGCTCTTCTTTCAAGAGTTTTTGGATCACCATAACCACACGCAATCATCCATCTAAGCATCACAATATTTGAATGGAGATATTCCAATATAGGTTCTTTATTGAGCTTAACAGTACAACCCGATGCAGATCTTTCAGCAGAGGCATCTGATAATTCAAAAGCTTGCTCGACCTTCATATTTGGCAGACCTTCAATTTCTAGGCATCTTCCAGAGAAGACATTTTTTTTACCATCTTTATCGATTGTTAATAATCCTCTTTGAAGTGCAGCATAAGGTATGGCATTTACTAGATCTCTTAATGTAATGCCTGGTTGCATTTCTCCTTTAAATTTTACTAACACAGACTCTGGCATATCCAAAGGCATTACCCCAAGTGTTGCTGCAAAAGCTACAAGTCCCGATCCAGCTGGAAAACTAATACCTATGGGAAACCTTGTATGACTATCACCACCGGTGCCAACTGTATCTGGAAGCAACATTCTATTCATCCAGGAGTGTATTATGCCGTCACCAGGTCTTAGTGAAACTCCGCCTCGATTCATTATAAAGTCTGGAAGATTATGCTGAGTCTCTATATCAACTGGTTTTGGATACGCTGCAGTATGACAAAAAGACTGCATCACAAGATCAGCTGAGAAACCTAAACAAGCAAGTTCTTTAAGTTCATCTCTAGTCATTGGGCCTGTTGTATCTTGAGAACCAACGGTTGTCATTCTAGGTTCACAATATGTGCCTGGCCTTACTCCTTCAACACCACAAGCCTTACCAACCATTTTCTGTGCTAGAGTGAATCCAGCATCACTATTATCATTTGAATCAGGTCTTCTAAAAACTTTTGAGGTATCCAGCCCAAGAGCTTCTCTACTTTTATCGGTTAATTGTCTTCCAATGATTAAAGGTATTCGACCATTGGCTCTTACCTCATCCAAAAGAACATCAGTTTTAAGTTTAAATTCTGAAAGTACCTCTAAAGAATTTGCATCAATCACCCTACCTTTATAAGGTTCTAAGATGATTTCCTGTCCAGTGATCATTTTTGAAACATTCATTTCAATTGGAAATGCTCCTGAATCTTCAAGTGTATTAAAAAAAATTGGCGCAATTTTTCCACCAAAGCAATACCCACCTTCTTTTTTATTCGGTATGAAAGGAATTTCATCACCCATATGCCATAAAACAGAATTTGTAGCAGATTTTCGTGACGAACCAGTACCAACCACATCTCCCACAAATACTAGTGGGTTTCCTTTTTCTTTAAGCTTTTCAATTGTTCCAAGTGGATCATCAAGTCCAGTTCTTGGCATTTTAAACATAGCTAGTGCATGAAGTGGGATATCCGGACGAGACCATGCATCTGGAGCAGGTGAGAGGTCATCAGTGTTAATTTCTCCGGTAACTTTAAAAACAGTTAGTTTAATTTGTTCTTTGATATCTTCTTTTTCAGTAAACCATGAACCATTAGCCCATTCTTCAATTACTTTCTGTGCATGGCTGTTTTCTTTTGATAATTCAAATATCTCATTGAACGCATCAAAAATTAAAAGTGTTTTACTTAAAACTTTCGAAGCTTCATCGGCTAACTCTTCATCTTTTAGACAATTGATAAGAGGTTGAATATTGTATCCACCCAGCATGGTGCCTAAAACTTTTACAGCATCTACTTTGGTAATGTGAGGACTTTCAGTCCTTCCTGTTGTTATATCTGTCAGAAAAGCTGCTTTCACATATGCAGCTTGATCAACACCTGCTGGAATTCTTTCTTTAAAAAGATTTAGTAAATAATCTGCTTCTTCGTGATCATTTTTTAAGAGATTAACTAATTCTGAGGTCTGATCTGCACTCAGAGGCAGGGGCGGAATGTTTAATTTTGCCCTTTCTGCAACGTGTTTTTTATATTCTTCTAACATCGTCTGGTCTCCGATGGCCATATTTTACTCTTATAGCTCAAGATAGCCACTAAATAAGGAAAATTAACAATAATTTTAATTAAAAATCGGTTATTATTTTCTTATATGCCTAAATTAGAAAAAAAACGTTCCTCAACACCTTGTCTAGGAATTTGTACTACTACATTTGGGGATGAAGTATGTAAGGGTTGTAAGCGTTTTGCTCATGAAATAATTAGTTGGCCAAAATATTCAGAAAACGAAAGAGAAATCATTAATGGTCGACTAGAACAATTTAAAATTAAAATTTTACAAAATAGATTTAAGATTTTTGATTCTGAACTTCTTGCCTCTAAGTTGGAGGAAAAAGCAATTAACTTTAATCATTCATTAGAGCCACTGACTTGGATATTTGATTTATTTAGAGCAGCTGGTTCTCAGGAATTCGAATTAAAGAATTATGGTATTCAAAGTTTGATAAGTTTTGATCCCAAAGTTATTAAAGATGAAATTAATACAGAACTGCTTGAACTATCGGAAGCTCATCATCAAAGATATTTTAAAAAAGCTAACTAAAATCTTTAAGCATTATTTTTAGCTCTAAAGAGTGTTGCTCTTCTTCACCAATTTGAGCTCTTGCATATTCTTCCAAATATACTGATTTATCTTCAACACAACTTAAAAGTTTTTTATAGAGTCCTAATGCGAAAAGTTCGTGCTCTAAACTTTCCTCAAGAATATCTTTAATAGTATGTCTGTTTGTTTCCTCTATTTTTGCTATCTTTTGACTTGGGTGACCATCTAAGCCTGCTATTTTTTCACCAGCAAGTTGAGCATGCAATAAAGACTCTTCTGCTTGCTCTTTTAAAAATGTAACTATTGGTAACCTATAAGGTCCGCTTACCATCATGGAAGAGTGTGTATACCTAACAACACCAGCTAGCTCATACTCCATAATCTCATTTAAAATATCACAAACCTCTTTAGCATTAATTTCATTATTTTCCATCAGAACTATCTCCATGTAATTGTAAATTAGCTACTATTATAGTAATATTAAATTAATTGTAAACTACTGGTATAAGGTATTTTTTTAATGATAATCAATATGATTATCATTCTCATTTACCAATTATTTTAAATTTGTAAAATAATATAAAAGCTATAATTGAGTAAGCAATTTTTGACAAAAAGTATATGATCGGCAACTTAATTATTTTTGCAATCCATGCATAACCATTTGTTCTTTCCCAGACATATATGAAAGCATCCACACCAGAAATTTCTTCACCATTATCAAAAACCACATGTAATCTTTTTAAATACTTATCTTCCATTTCACTGCAATCCACAAAATTTAATTTTGATCTTTTTTTATAGTGCTTAATTTCAAAATTACATACCCTACATTTTTCATTAAAAAGTATTTTGGATTCATTCATTTTTTTCTATTTAGTTTATACAATGAATCTAATTATACATTTAATATTTTTATGAGGACTAATATGAAATTATTATTACTAGTTTTTTTAAGTTCAACATTTTTGTTTTCTACCGAAGACACGGATGAGAGAAAAGTTAGCGAATTATCAATAGACGAACTAAAACAAATTGTTCGAATGATTGTTGAAGAAAGTATCGAACAATGTACAGTCACTGGAACAATGGAAGGAAGAGCTAAAGTTAATTTAAGAGTTGAAGGTGAAGTTATCGCAAAAATGTCTTGTGAATTTGAATCTAAGAAAACATGAAAAACAAAAAAAACTTTTTTAAATCATTTCAATCTGGATGGAATAAAATTTTTGGGAAAGAAGAAGATTCAACTGCGCTCAGAACTAAAAGTTTATTTCGTGCAATGAAAGGCATTCAAAATGTTGGAACCCCTCATGACTGGGAAGATTATGAAAAATATAAAAAGGAATTAGATAAGAATGAAACAGACTAATGTTTTTGACGAAGTTATAGAAGAATGTTGTTCCAATCCTATCACTGGATTTTTTAGAGACGGTTTTTGCCACACAGATGATCTTGACCGAGGCATTCATGTTGTGTGCGCACTATTAACTGAGGAATTTTTAGATTTTTCTAAAAGTAGAGGTAATGATTTGTCTACTCCGAGACCAGAATTTAATTTTCCTGGGCTAAAAGAAGGTGATTCTTGGTGCCTTTGTGCTGAAAGGTGGAAAGAGGCATACGAATGCGGTTTTGCGCCTAAGATTTATCTCAAAAGAACAAATAAAAAAGCTCTAAAAATCATAGAAATGGACGTTTTAAAGGATTTTGCAATAGATTTGTCATAAATATTTGTAACATTTTCAATCCTGCACCGTTTAGTAAATGGAATAAGTAAATATTTTAAAACATGGAGACAGTATCCTTAATCAATTCTATGGCTGAGACTAGGCCTAATAATGCTATTGTTATTAAACAATCTAAAAAAAAAGTATGTAAGAATAGAATTGAAATGCCGTTTAAGGAATTAATTACTTATCTTAGTAAAAAACTTGAGGGTTATGCCATGTCCCTTTCCAGGAATAATTACGATGATGCTCAAGATTTAATTCAAACTACTATTTTAAAATTAATGGATAATCAAGCTAAGTTAATGGATTCTGATCAACCGATGTCATACGCAAAAAGGATTTTAAAAAATAACTTTATTGATAACTATCGCAAAGAGAAAAGAATGATATCAATTGAAGCGAATGATATTCCAATTACAAATGATGGTTTCCAAGAGCAATCAGTTATGTATCAAGAGTTGTTGAGCTGTCTCGAAAAGTTTGATGAAACAGATAAAACAATCCTTGCCATGCTAGGTGCTGGTAACAGTTATGAAGAGATTCAAGAAGTTGTCGAAAACATAAGCATGGCAAATTTAAGAGTAAAAGCAAGTAGAGCAAGGATTCGTCTTGCTAATTGCATGGGGAAAAAATTATGAATGAAGAAATGCAAATAAAAATTATCGACTTAATGGATAATGGCGCAACATTAGATAATTCACCTGAACTAAAAGGGCTAGTTTATAGCTCAGAGGAAGCTAAAAGCTTTTACGAAAGCATTTTAGTCTCTGAATCAGCTATTAAAGATTTCTTTGGAGGAGATAAGTCTAAAGAACTAAGTAATAAGATAGATGCATATATTGATGAGCAGTTTAATAAACCCTCTAAAGTCTTATCAATTAATTTTAAACCTATTGTAAGCCTAGCTATTGCAGCAAGTATGGCAGCCATAGGCTTTGTTATCTTTAACTCATCTTTAGATATTTCTGAAACTAAAGAAATTGCATTTGAGGAAACTCAAACTTTTATGATCGAAGAGGCTGAACCATTATTTATCTCTGGTAAAGATATGGCTAATGGTTTATGGGGACCATCTTCTGAACTAGCAAAACAAATTGGACTTGATAGATATGAAATTATGTATGCAGTCTATGTAGCTAATAAAAAGAATTTTATAGATAATGATATTAACCAGCCTAAACAAGATGAAACTTTTTTTGTAGATCTATCTTTAATTGAAAATCTTGATAAGAGCTATGTAATTGATGAAGTAAAAAGACATATATTTTGTGCTTGCTAAATTAATTTGTAACAAATTCTTGTCTGCCACGTTATAGATTCATAAACAATTCATATAGGAGAACAGAATGGAAGAATTTATTGGCTTCAGTTTAGTGGCATTATTATTAACGGGCCTATTTTTTACTATCAAAAAATTATTTGCGAAAAAGAAAAATCCACACAAATTTGAAGATGAGATTATCCTTGATAATGATATGGTTCACTACGGTCCTTTTTCAGGGAACCAAGATCGATCATATCGAAAACATATTCTTCTTATTGCAGTCTCATCTTCATTCCTGTCTGCAGACATTGAATTAAGAACAATAGACAATTGGGGTATTACCTCATGGGGTCAAGAAACACTAGTTCTTCAGAAAACATCAGATAACCATCAATCTACTTTTTTTATTGAAATGGACAGACCATTTTGTATATGTACAGATCCCATAATAACAACTCCATCTAATGCAACAAATTATAATCTTGGAGACAAAATTGAAGCTGTTATTACAGTAGATGACTACAAGCCTAAGAAAGTCGTATTTGAAGTTAAAAATATATTTGACGATGGAGATTACCTCTTAAAACCAAAATATTATCCATCTCTTAGATATGCTGAAATCATAAAGATAAAGTTTGCACAAGATATTGAACTTGATGACATGATTTTCAATACAAAAGGTATGCGAAATGCTATGAAACAATCTGAAAGAATATGTTTCAGTGAATATCCATTAAATGAATCTGATGTTGAGGACGTAAGAATCTAATCCATTGGACTATAATCTTTTTGGTATGAATATTGAAAAATTTTTATCCAACAAAGAACCAGATTTTAAAAATAGGTTTCTTCAAGATATTTGGAATTATTCTGATGAGCAAATCGAACATACTCATGATTTTATCCAACTCTTATTTCCGCTTGATGAAGAGAGCAACGCAGTTTCCAATGGAATATATCTCGATTCCAATGAAGCTATTTTTAGCTTAAAAGCTAACAAATTAGCGAAAGAGAATATTGTCAAGTCATCAAAATGGTTTCTTTTATTTCTGGCTAGAAACTCTCATTGAAAAAGAAAACATGATCATAACTATCTCAGAATAACTAGAATTATTAAATCATTGAGATTGCTAGTTTCTGATGACGAAGCAGATCAATTTTACGAATCATTGATTCAACTTATTGACGAAACTCATAAATCGAAAATTAATCTGAAAACACTTTCTTATTGGGAAAATTCTTAATTGAAAGAATCGTAATCAAAATAACTTTCTCCATACTCCTTTTCATAAGCCCATTTTTGCAAATTATGATTTCTCGCTAATAATTTATCAATTTGATTTAAGTGCTCATTCAAAATTCTTTGTTGAAATTTTAACTCAGCTCTTTTTTGTTTTGAGTCATGAAGGCGTATAGCAATTTTTAACCTAAGAGAACTTAACTCTAATCTACTTTTTAACTCATTTAGCATGATACGAATATCAGTTATTTGTAGGAATATTTTGGTATATTCTGAAGTTTTTTCGTACCATTTTGTAGGCATGACCATACTACCCCTCAAAGCTCGATATTTATTTAATTTTTTTATCATTTAATTTACCTTTGGAAGATCGTACCAGTTAGTTGTATATTTTGGAGAAGTCATATTTTGTTTCATTGGAGACCATTTTTTTGTATTTTG